>UMBE01013509.1_pt1 | contig 11256 bp, 6 predicted proteins | sample 1963881 | NCBI WGS metagenome assembly UMBE01 (sample SAMEA4835933, study PRJEB28245) | human gut metagenome | biome: gut microbiome; material: fecal sample | place: Denmark | collected 2008 | reverse complement strand
CGGCGCAAGCGCCGCCTCAACCGCATGCAGAATGAAGCTGTGCACGCGGCTCGAATCCCGAAAGCGCACCTCTGTCTTTGTCGGATGCACGTTTGAATCCACCTCTTCGGGCGGAATGGTCAGAAAAAGGCAGTAAAGCGGCTGAGCCTGACCATGAAGCACATCAGCATAGGCTGCCCGCACCGCATGGTTCATCACTCGATCGCGAATGAAGCGGCCGTTGACAAATAGGTATTGACCGTCCGCGCGCGTACGAGAAATGGTGGGAAGCCCCACCAATCCCGTGAGCTTCCAACCGTCCGACTCAGCCGATACCGGACGACAAGCCTCTTTGAAATCCTTGGGCATCAGCGCCTTGATGCGGTCTTCCGCAGACTCGGCCTCAAGCTGCATGGCTCGTCGCCCATTGGCATAAAGCGAAAAAGCGGCCTGCGGATTGGCTAGCGCGATGCGTTCCATCTGCGCCGTCACATGCGCCGTTTCCGTACTTTCGGACTTCATGAATTTGCGCCGCGCAGGGGTCTTGTAAAAAAGATCCGTCACTTCTACACGCGTTCCGCCGGTCATCCCGCCCGCCGGCTCGACGGCTCCGCGCTGAATGCGCCAGGCTTCGCCCGCACCCGCGGCTTTTGACTCAATGATGAGTTCCGCAACGGAGTCGACCGATGCCAGTGCTTCCCCGCGAAAACCCAGCGTCGTTGCTGCTTCCAGATCAGCGAGTGTGGCCACTTTGCTCGTCGCGTGGCGTTTCACCGCCAGCGGCAATTCCGCTTTAGGAATACCGCAGCCGTTGTCGCTCACCAGAATCCGTGAAAGCCCGCCCCCGTCGATGCGCACTTCAATGCGGTCTGCTCCGGCATCCACTGCATTTTCAACAAGTTCCTTGACGACGGACGCCGGCCGTTCAATCACCTCACCCGCGGCGATTTGACTGATGAGCTGACTCGAAAGTTCTGCAATTGGACGATTTGGCTGCATGAGAAAAACGTATGCAAGTATTGCCGTCTTGGTCAGAACGGCAGAAGTCTGCGATATTCAAAGAGACGTCAGCCTATCAGAGTTAGTTGAAGCAAACGGCTATCATTGTCTGCCTACTTCTGATCTGCTCGAATCGCTGCGGTTCAACTCCCCTTAAGCCGCCTCCGCAGACAGCATCGAGTCCCTTCGACTCTTTCGCACAAAACAAAATTGTACTTTCAAGATCATGGACCTCTTCGGACTCATCGTCGAGCTCTTTACCAACGCCGACCACTTTCTAGTGTCAATCGCCACTGACTACGGCACGCTTATCTACATCGCAATGTTCGTGATCTTTTTCCTGGAGACCGGCATCGTTGTCATGTCGTTTCTGCCGGGAGATTCGCTTCTTTTTGTGGCAGGCACCGTTGCGGCAGCCGGCACAGCCAGCCCATGGCTCATCATGCTGGCAGTGATTTTGGGGGCAATCTTCGGGAATTCCCTAGGTTATGCGACTGGCAAATGGCTCGGCAACCGAATTTATGACGGCAGTATTCATTGGATTGATGCCAAGAAGCTCGAGCACGCCCACAGTTTCTATCTCTCACACGGCGGGAAAACAGTAGTTCTTGCCCGATTCGTTCCCATCGTGCGCGCTTTCGCGCCTCTCGTGGCCGGCGCAGCCCGCATGGATGGTCTGCGCTTTGAACTCTTCAGCGGCTTCGGCGCCATTCTCTGGGCGGTATCGATCGTTGGTGCAGGCTACCTTTTCGGCAACATCCCTTTCATTCAGCAGAATCTTTCAAAAATCCTCATTCTCGGAGTCGTTGCTGCCGCTATGGGCCCCATTCTTGTGGGCTACGTCTGGAAGACGTATCAGAAGATGCACGAAAAGCGCGAACACAAATTCTGAGACACTGACCTCACCGATCTTCAAAAGCCGTCATGGGAGCGCTGCCAGCGCTCCCATGTGCTTATTGGCCAAAGCGTTTAATGAGGTCTTTCCCTCTCTCTCGGACGCACTGCCGGTCTTCTCAAGATATGTCAGAGACTGCAGGTTCATCGTTTTGAAATGGTGCGCGCTTAGAATAGATGAGACCTGCTTTCATTCCCGGTGAAAACATTCGATGTCAGACAAACCAACCCTTAGCCGCAAAGCTGCTTCCGCACTCCAGACCGAGGGTGCAGAAACCGCAGCCAAAGAGTCGACAGCAAGGACCGACAAGCCTGCAGCTGTCCAGCCCGCAGGAATAGACGCCAAACCTGCCGAAGCTGAAGTGAAAAGCGAACACACTGCAGTCAAAAAGACCGCAGTCCGCCGCAGCACGGCGTCTAAAAAGACAATCACGAAGACGGTCAAAAGCGCGAAAAGCGTAAAAACAGTCAAAGCGGTCAAAGTTTCCGCTTCCAGTACGGCTTCGCTCGAATCTGCGCCGCCCCCGCTGCCGCCCGTAGAAGGCGTGCCAGACCTCTCCGATCCGCTGCTCTACATTAACCGTGAGCTCAATTGGATTGAATTCGACCGCAAGGTGCTCGAAGAAGCCTGCGATCTGAGCGTGCCGCTGCTTGAACAGCTCAAGTTCCTCGCCATTTTCCACAACAATCTTGACGAATTCTTCATGGTCCGCGTGGCCAACATTATTCGTCAGTACAAGATGGGAGCGGCGTCGACTTCGGCTGACGGCCTGCCGCCCGTGAAGCAGCTCGCCGAAATTCGGCGCCGCGTGCTCGGAATGCTCGCGAGAGCGCAGAACCACTGGAAAAACAAGCTTGCGCCAGAGCTTGCTAAAAAAGACATCGCCATCCGGCGGTGGAAGAATCTCTCGGCAAAGCAGAAGACCTTCCTTGAAGGATACTTTGACAACGAGATTTATCCCATTCCCACGCCGCAGGCCATCGATGCGGGGCACCCGTTCCCGACCATTTCCAATCTGTCGCTCAACTTTATTGTTGAGCTCGAAGCCGCTGACGGCAGCATGCGTTATGCGCGCCTCAAGTGCCCCAACAACATGCCGCGTTTCATCTTCGTGCCCCGCACGAAAGAATCTGCCTATGCTGAACTGGGCTTCAACTCCTCCGGGCGCGATGACGACATCATCCTGCTCGAAGACTTAATTCGCGAACATCTCGGCAAGCTCTTCCCCGGGCACAAAGTCGTCAAGTCGGGCGTTTTCCGCATCACCCGCAATACCGACATCGAAATTGAAGAGGATGAAGCTGACGACCTCTTAGCCGCCGTCAAGGACTTCGTTGACCAACGCCGCTTCGGCGATGTGATCCGTCTTGAAATTGAAGCCGGCACCGATGCTGCGCTGACCAACTTCCTGATGGATAAGCTCGAACTTTTGCCTTTCCAGCTCTTTCGCATCAAAGGCCCAATGGCCATGTCGGAATTCATGGCTTTGAGCGGTCTCGATCGTCCTGCCCTGAAGGATGCGCCGTATAAGGGACTTGAACCGCTGCTCTTTTCCGAGGGCGACATCTTCGGCACTATCAAAACCCGAGACGTGTTCCTCTACCATCCCTATGAAAGCTTCAGCGGCGTACTCGACTTTATTCGCCGCGCCGCTGCGGATCCTCAGGTGGTCGCCATCAAACAGACGCTCTATCGATGCGGCAGCAACAGTCCGATTGTCGCCGCACTAATCGATGCACGACGCCGCGGCAAACAAGTGACGGCCGTCGTTGAACTCAAAGCCCGCTTTGACGAAGAACGCAACATCAACTGGGCCGAGGAAATGGAAAAGGCCGGCGTCAACATCGTCTACGGCTTTGCCGGTCTCAAGATTCACGCCAAACTCTGCCTTGTCGTGCGCCGCGAGGCCGACGGCATGACTCGGTACGTTCACATCTCAACGGGCAACTACAACCCTTCCACCGCGAAGATTTATACAGACTATGCGCTCTTTACGGCCAATGCGGCCATCTGTGCTGACGTCTCCGACCTCTTCAACGTGATGACGGGCTACTCGGATCAGACGACATACCGCCGTCTAGTCGTTTCGCCTCACAGTACCCGCAGTTCCATTGTTGCTGCGATTGAGCGCGAGGCGGCAGAACACCAGAAAACCGGCAAGGGCGAAATCATCTTTAAGTGCAATCAGCTCGTTGACCGCGCCGTCATTCAGGCGCTCTATGCAGCAAGTCAAGCCGGCGTGAAGATTTCTCTGATCGTCCGCGGCATCTGCTGCCTGCGCCCGAATATTCCGGGCATCAGCGACAATATTCAAGTCGTCAGCATCGTCGGGCGCTTCTTGGAGCATGCTCGAGCCTACTGGTTCCGCAACAACGATGATCCGTTCCTGCTCATCGGCTCAGCCGACCTGATGCCGCGCAATCTCGACGGCCGCATTGAAGTGCTCGTACCGGTGCTCGATCCCGCCATCCGAAGCCGCATCAAGGCCACACTTGACCTGCAGCTTGCCGACAATGTGCAGAGCTGGAAGCTCCAGAGTGACGGCACCTATGTGCGGCTCGCTCCGCCCAGACACGGCAAAGCTGTGGACTCGCAGGAAGTGCTTGCCAAGCACTACGGACGAGTGGAATAGCGCGTCATAAAAAAATAGAGCGGGCGGCCTGAGCAAATCAAGCCGCCCGTTCTTTTAAAGCGAAACGGTCAATTACTTCGTCACGCCAGCGGCGAGTTCAACAAGCCTCAGCGTCACCGCAAGGCTCTTTAGCCACGAAGACATGGGCATGAACTCACAGGCACTGTGGAAATTGTGTGCGCCCGTGAAGTAATTCGGCGTCGGAATACCCTGCGTGGAAATGAAGGAACCATCCGTGCCTCCGCGCATGGCAATGTCCTTTGCCGTCACCTGTTCAATTTCCATCGCGCGGCGCAGCATGTCAATGCAGGCACTGTTCTCGGGTTTGATAGCGTCGGCAATATTGCCGTAGACATCCTCGATCGTCAGATTGATCTTCGCGCGCGGATAGCGCACGCGCAGGCAGTCGACGATGGCGCGGATAAGCGTCTTTTTTTCTTCATAGCGCTTGAGGCTGTGATCGCGGATCTTCAGCGACACGCGGCATTTGGCAGGACCGCCCTGAATGCCGTTCACCCATACAAACCCTTCAGTTTTCTCAGTAAATTCCGGCGTCTGACCGCGGTCAAGCATGCCGATGAAGTCGTGCGCGACCAGAATCGGATTCAAAAGCTGTCCCTTCGAAGACATCGGATGTACGGTAATGCCCTGAATATCCACCCAGGCACTGCCGGCATTGAAGGTCTGCCAAACGATTTCACCGAGTTCGCAGCTGTCAATCGTGTAGGCAAAATCGACCGGGAACTTTGAAAAGTCAATTTTCTTCGCGCCGCAAAGACCAATTTCTTCATCCGGCACAAAAGCAACATAAATATCACCGTGAGGACGACCTTCCTCAACGATGATGTGGAGTGCCGTCATGATGTTGGCAATGGCAGACTTATTGTCTGCGCCGAGCACTGACGTGCCGTCGGAAAGAATCAGATCGTCGCCTACGTAGCGTTCCGCTTCAGGATGTTCAGCCACGCGAAGCCAAAGGTTCTTCTCTGCATTAAGGCAGATGTCACCCCCTTGATAGTTCTTCACAACCTGCGGATGAATGTCCGGGGAAAGTCCGGCGTCGACCGTATCCAGATGTGCGCACCAACCCACCTTAGGCGCTTGGGTCCCTGCCGGAAGGTTGGAGGGCAGCCGGCCAGTGACGACAGCATATTCGGAAACTTCGACATCCGAGAGCCCGAGCGCTTTAAGTTCTTCGGCAAGCATCTGTGCGAGCACGCGCTGTCCCGCCGTGCTCGGCACAGTTTTTGCACCCGCTTCGCTCTGGGTTGTAACGGCTGCGTAGCGCATAAAGCGCTCGAGCAATTCATTTGCACGATTAATCATAGGGTCCTCACTTCTGCTGGTGGTCCTGCACATTTTTTCTGCCGCAACAACAACCCGCTTCTCAGCTCCAAAGCCTCGTCAAACCCGCCAATGGTTTGTCTTGGCATCAAAGGGAGTCGGAGCTGAGCAGCGGGGCGTCGAGCGAATTATTGGTCTGCTCGTTCTTCGAGAACGGCGATGGCCGGGAGCGTCTTGCCTTCCAGGAACTCGAGGAAAGCGCCGCCGCCCGTGGAGATATAGGAAATGCGGTCTTCCACACCGAAGGCGTTGACGGCCGAGACCGTATCACCGCCGCCGGCGATGGAGAAGGCCCCCTTATCGGTCGCCTCGGCAATCGCATAGGCGAGCGCTTCCGTTCCCTTGGCAAAGGGCTTCATCTCAAAGACCCCCACCGGACCATTCCACACGATCGTTCCGGCAGAGCGCAGTTCGTGTGCGAGATGTTCTGCGGTCTTCGGACCCACATCCAGAATCATCTCGTCATCGGCCACTTCATCAACACTGCAAACGCGGTACGGTGCATCAGCCGCAAAAGCCTTGGCCGCCACGACATCGACGGGCATCGGCAGCTTTGCACCCTTCTTTTCAAGAATCTCGAGCACCTTGCGGCATTCATCCACCAGGTCCGGTTCAGCGAGCGACTTGCCGATCGGACGGCCGGCTGCGAGCAAGAACGTATTGAGGATGCCGCCGCCCACGATAAGGCGATCCACTTTCTCGGCGAGATTCGAGAGAATCGTGAGCTTGGTCGACACCTTTGAGCCGGCAACAATCGCGGCGAGCGGGCGAGAGGGGCTGCCGAGCGCCTTGGAGAGTGCTTCGATTTCCTTGGCCATCAAGGGACCCGCGCAAGCAATCGGAGCGTACTTCGCCACGCCGACCGTGGTCGCCTCTGCGCGGTGAGCCGTACCGAAAGCATCATTGACATAAACGTCACAAAGCGCAGCGTATTTCTTTGAAAGCGCCTCATCGCACTTCTTTTCACCCACATTGCAGCGGCAGTTTTCCAGCACCACCAGCTCGCCGGGCTTCACCTCAACGCCGTCGACCCAATCCTGAACAACCGGTACTTCTCGCCCAAGCAGTTCCCCCAAGCGATCGGCAACGACCTGCAGAGAATCTTCCGGGCGCAAAACGCCTTCCTTAGGACGGCCCAGATGACTCGTCACCATCACGGCCGCACCCGCGAGCAGCGCGGTCTTAATGGCCGGAAGACTCGCCACAATGCGAGCGTCATTGGTGATCGCGCCTTCATCATTGCGGGGCACATTCAGATCACTGCGGATCAGAACGCGCTTATCCTTCAAAACGCCCGAGGCGGCCAGGGAATCCAGAGTCTTCACTTGCATGGAAACTGCTCCTTTGCATTAAAAATACGTTGGATCTTCTTTAGACCGTGAGTCCAAAGAAAAAACCGCCTCGCGGGAGCATCCGGCATTCGGACGCTTCCGCGGGCGGCAGATATTGCTTCAGCCAATAAAATTGGGCTTCACTTTACGTCTGATTTTTTCAGAGCTTACTTGGCGGCCATCATCGCGCAGGCCGTGTCGAGCATACGGCAGGAGAAGCCCCACTCATTGTCGTACCAGGCCATCACCTTGACGAGGCGGTCGCCAGACATCTTCGTGAGCGTCGAATCGTAGATCGAGCTGCGCGGATCATGGTTGAAATCAATCGACACCAGCGGCTCATCGTTGTAGCCGAGAATGCCCTTGAGTTCGCCCTCGCTCGCCTCTTTCAGGATCGCATTGATTTCTTCGATCGAGGTCGCGCGTTCTGCCATGAACGTCAGGTCGACAAAGCTCACATTAATCGTCGGCACGCGGACCGCAAAGCCGTCCAGACGGCCCTTCAGCTGCGGCAGCACCAGCCCCACGGCCTTGGCAGCACCCGTCTTCGTCGGGATCATCGAGTGCGTCGCAGCGCGGGCTCGGCGCAGATCCTTGTGGTAGACGTCGGTGAGCACCTGATCGTTCGTGTACGAATGAATCGTCGTCATCAAACCGTGCTCGATGCCAATTTTGTCCTGCAGGGGCTTGACGAGCGGCGCCAGGCCGTTGGTCGTGCAGGAGGCGTTGGAAACCACAAGATCCGTGGCCTTAAGCACATCCTGATTCACGCCGTAGACCACCGTCGCGTCCGCGGTCTTGCCAGGGGCCGAAAGCAGCACTTTCTTCGCACCGGATTCGATATGCACCATCGAGGCTTCTTTCGAATTGAAGGCTCCCGTGCACTCCATCACCAGATCGACGCCGAGGTCAGCCCAGGGCAGTTCACGGGGATCACGCGTCTTGAAGACGTGAATGCGATCCCCGCCGACGATCATATCTTTGCCGTCCGTTTCAACAGGCGTAGCGAAGCGGCCGTGCACCGTGTCGTACTTCAGGAGATGGGCGTTCACTGCAAGGTCGCCCGGAGAATTGATGGCGACGATTTCAACGTCGTGCTGCTTGGCATACTCGTAATGAGCGCGGAGCACGTTGCGGCCGATGCGGCCGAACCCATTGATGGCAACACGGATGGTCATGTCGGAAACTTCCTAGATATTGAAGAAAGGGATGGGTAAAAAACAAAGGGATTTACTGGAGGAGCGCCTCAACCTTGGCGACGACATTGTCGACCGTAAAGCCGAACTTGATCCAAAGATCCTTGGCCGGCGCGCTCTCACCGAAGCTGTCGACGCCAAGCACGTCGCCGCGCCCCGTAAAGTACTTCCACCAAAGATCAGTCTTTGATGCTTCAATGGCGAGCACCGGCAGTCCCGGCGGGAGCACCGACTGACGATACTCCGTCGACTGGCGGTCAAAACGGTTCGTGCAAGGCATCGATACCACACGGGCATTGATGTTGAGCGCGGCGAGCTTAGCGCGCGCATCCATCGCAAGCCCCACCTCCGTACCGGTCGCGAGCAGCACGACCTGCGCCTCGCCTTCACCCAAGGGAGCTTCGGCGGCGACATAGCCGCCCATAGCGATCGCATCCGCATCTACTTCGTCACGGTCGATGAAGGCTGCGTTCTGACGCGAGAAAATCAGGCAGGAAGCGCCGTCTCGGCGCTCGATGGCACTCGCCCAAGCCACAACGGCCTCAACCGTATCGCAGGGACGCCAGACATCCATGCCCGGGATAAGACGCAGCGAGGGAATGTGTTCAACCGACTGATGTGTCGGACCGTCTTCACCGAGCCCGATGGAATCGTGCGTGAAGACGTTGATGGCGCGCAGATTCATCAGCGCGGACATGCGCAGGGCATTGCGCGAATAATCCGAGAAAGTCAAGAACGTCGCGCCGTAGGGAATGAATCCGCCGTAAAGCGCAATGCCGTTCAGAATGGCCGACATGCCGAATTCGCGCACGCCGTAGCTGATGTGACGTGCATGGAAGTCGCCCGTATTCAGGCTCGTCGAGCCCGACCAGTTGGTCAGGTTTGACCCGGTCAAATCAGCCGAACCGCCAAGGAGCTCCGGAAGGACAGGGGCCAGCGCATTAAGCGCCTTTTGACTGGCCTTGCGGGTGGCCACCGTTTCGGCCGCCTCGGCAGCCTGGCAAACGGCATCCATGACGGCGGCATCCCATTGGTCAGGAAGATCGCCCGCCAGCCGGCGCTCGAGTTCCTTGGCCAGTTCCGGGTAAGCGGCTTTATAACCCGCATACGTCTGCTGCCATTCTTTTTCGACCTTCGCCCCTTCAGCGCGATGATCCCATGCTGCATAAACATCCTGCGGAATCTCAAAAGGACCGTAAGTCCAGCCGAGAGCGGCCTTCGTCGCGGCGATCTCTTCGTCGCCGAGCGCTTCGCCATGCACCTTGGCCGTGCCTTGACGGTTGGGAGAACCCTTGCCGATTGTCGTGCGGCAGATGATAAGCGTCGGTTTCTCTGCGGATTCCTTCGCTTGAGCGATCGCCTGATCAACGGCGTTGATGTCGTGTCCGTCGACCGGACCAATCACATTCCAGCCATAGGCCTCGAATCGGCCGCGGGTGTCATCGCGGAACCAGCCGCGTACATCACCGTCAATCGAAATACCATTGTCATCGTAAAGCGCGATGAGCTTATTGAGCTTCCAGACGCCCGCCAGTGAGCAGACCTCATGGCTGATGCCTTCCATCAGGCAGCCGTCGCCCAAAAACACATACGTACGATTGTCGACGACCGGGAAGCCATCTCGATTGAATTCAGCGGCCAACAGTTTCTCTGCGAGCGCCATGCCGACACCGTTGGCGATACCTTGTCCGAGCGGGCCGGTCGTCGTTTCCACCCCCGGCGTGATATCCACTTCCGGATGTCCCGGCGTGCGGCTGCCAAGCTGGCGGAAAGCCTTCAGATCATCCATTGACAGATCAAAGCCCGTCAGATGAAGCAGTGCGTACTGCAGCATCGAACCGTGGCCGTTGGACAAAATAAAGCGGTCGCGGCCCGACCACTTGGGATCCTGCGGATTGAAGCGCAGATGACGCGTCCAGAGCGCCGTGGCGATGTCTGCCATGCCCATCGGCATGCCGGGGTGGCCGGACTTCGCTTTTTGAACAGCATCCATCGCGAGCGCGCGGATCGCGTTCGCCATCGTCTGGGGGGAGACCTGTGACATGTGTCTTGCTTTTGTGGAAGAGAGAAGGTGAGAGCTTGAGCGGGGAATACTCCGTCTTTAAGGAGCCCCTGCTGAAACTAAAGATTTTATCATTTAAGGGTGGTCGATTCGATGCTTAAAACAAACATGACGACCGAAGCCAATCCGGCTCAAACCATCTGACTCCGTGTCGGACCGTCCATTTCCCTCGTTCCTTCCGCTGTACTCCCCCATGCCGACGCCGCGCTTTTTCATCGACGCCCCTACTGACGCCTTCCAACTGGGCGGACGCTTTGAACTGCCTCCCAAAACCGCTCGTCATGCCGGTCGATCGCTCAGACTGGCCGCGGGTGAGATCGTTGAACTCTTTAACGGTACGGGAGCTGCCTGGTCGGGGCCCGTCGGTTTTTCGGACGCCTCGGCCTGGGTGGAGCTAGAGCACCGCACGGACCGCACAGCAGAGTCTCCCCTGGCGATAACGCTCCTTCAAAGCCTCGTTGCACCGGAAAAAGCGGACTGGATCGTCGAAAAAGCTGTTGAAGCCGGCATCTCTGAAATTATCTTCATGCCGGCCGAACGCAGCGTGACGAAGCTTGCCGGGGAACGCTTGGAAAAACGTCTGGCCCGTCTCACCGACATTGCCCGCTCGGCGGCTGAACAGTGCGGCCGCAATGTCGTGCCCCTCGTTCGGGCAGTCCCCTCTCTTGAAGCCGGCTTTAAGACTGTTTCTGGAGACGTCAAATTTGTTCTGGCGCCCGGTGCCGATGCCTCTGCGGCTTCGAGCATGCTGCCGGGGCTCCTCTCCGTCGCCTTTGCCGTCGGACCCGAGGGCGGGTTCTCTGCTCGCGAAATCGAGC
>UMBE01028983.1_pt1 | contig 11294 bp, 9 predicted proteins | sample 1963881 | NCBI WGS metagenome assembly UMBE01 (sample SAMEA4835933, study PRJEB28245) | human gut metagenome | biome: gut microbiome; material: fecal sample | place: Denmark | collected 2008 | reverse complement strand
CAAGGCTTATCAGATCGTTTCTTATATGTTCATGCACGATACCCATTCGTTTGCGCATGTGTTTTTTAATATGTTCGCCGTTTATATGTTCGGCCGGGTATTGGAGAACGTATGGGGCCCCAAACGTTTCTTGATTTTTTACTTCGTGACGGGTATAGGCGCCGGTTTGGTACAAGAGGTGGTATGGTTCTTTAATTTGCGGGATGTGATCTTCGCTAGCCAAGACATGATAAACTTGAATGGAGCCCAGATTATCAGCAAAAGCGAGTTCTTGAATTATTTCGTGACCATTGGCGCTTCGGGTGCCGTATTCGGAATCTTGTTGGCATTTGCGATGATCTTCCCGAATGTTCCTTTGTACTTGATGTTCATACCGATCCCGATTAAAGCCAAATATTTCGTAATATTTTATGGTCTTGCCGAACTATTTATGGGTGTGGCTAGTTTTGGTGGCGATACGGTAGCGCATTTCGCTCATTTGGGGGGTATGTTATTCGGTTATTTCTTAATTCGTTATTGGAAAAAGAAAGATGCAGACAATGGACGGTATTTTTACTAATTTGAAGCGTACGTTTCAGTCGGGTAATATCCTGTCGAAACTGATATATATAAATGTAGGCTTGTTTATCTTGATACGTTTGGCCAGCGTATTGTTTATGCTCTTTAATGTGCAAGGGGTGCCTTTCTTGCAGTATTTGCAGTTGCCGGCTTCTCCGGAACTTTTGCTCTTCCGTCCGTGGACGTTGTTTACTTATATGTTCACTCATTTTGACTTCTTGCATATCTTGTTCAATATGCTTTGGTTGTATTGGTTCGGGGGATTGTTCTTGAATTTCTTCAGTGAGCGGCAGTTGGGAGGCTTGTATATATTGGGAGGTCTTGCCGGTGCGGTGTTGTTTGTCCTTGCTTATAATATTTTCCCTTATTTCCAGAACGTGGCCTCTTTTAGCTATTTGATGGGGGCTTCGGCATCTGTTATGGCAATCGTTTTCGCCGTGTCGTTTTACCGGAAGGATTTGGAGATTAATTTATTCTTGATCGGAAGGATCAAATTAATTTATTTGGCTATCTTTACGCTGGTGATCGATTTGTTGGCGATGACTTCTGATAATGCGGGAGGACATATCGCCCATATCGGCGGGGCTTTGTTTGGTATGTGGTTCGCTTCCCGTATTCGTAATGGAAAGGACTTGACCGCTCCAATGAATCGGTTGATCGACTGGTTCGTGAATTTGGGCAAACGGAAACCGAAGATGCGTGTGACTTATAAACGTAACGAGACGGATTATGAGTATAACGCACGCAAACATCAGGAGTCGGTGGATCTAGATACTATACTGGATAAATTGAAACGTTCCGGTTATGAGAGCCTTTCCGCTGAAGAGAAAAAGCGACTTTTCGACGCCAGTAAGAAATAACAGATACTTATGAAAACTCTACGGATTTTTCTTCAATTCTTATTCGTCGTAGCGAATGTGGTGGCTGTCGTATTGTTGATAGTCTCGGCTTATTCGGATCGGGTGTCTCCTGAGACGAGTATGACGTTATCTTATCTGGGATTAGCCTTTCCTGTCTTATGTGTAGTCAATCTTTGCTTTATTATCTATTGGCTGTTCTTATGGGAATGGAAGTTCTTATTGATCGGCATATTCTCCTTCTTGTTATGTTGGGGTCCCGTGAAACGCTATTTTCCGTTTCACTCGCATAAGGATGTCCCTCGGGAAGAGGTGCTGAAGGTGCTGACTTATAATGTGATGGCTTTTGGATACAAGAATCATACGAAGATAGCTCCGAACAAGATTATCCAATATATCGCTAACTCGGACGCGGATATTGTTTGTTTGCAGGAATATGCCACGGCTAAATCAGAGAAGAGCCTTACTGCCTCTAAGATCTATGATGCGTTGAGCATGTATCCTTATCGTTCTGTATTTTATCAAAGCTCCACGAAATTCCAGAGTTTCGGCATCGCTGTGTTCTCCAAATATCCGCTGTCGAATTCCCGGATGGTGAAATACGATTCGGATTATAACGGCTCTTCCGTACATGAAGTGAACATCAAGGGAAAGAAGTTGACCTTGATTAATAACCATTTGGAATCGTTTAAACTGACGATGGAGGATCGGACCCGTTATTCATCCCTTATAAAGAGCTTTAGCTCGGATGGGTTGGACGATTTGAAAGGAGCGTTCGAGCAAAAGCTAGGACCTGCTTTCCGGATTCGGGCTAAGCAAGCGGAAGCGGTATCAAAAGAGATTAAGAACGCGAAAGGAGATTATGTCTTAGTATGCGGTGACTTTAATGATACGCCTATTTCTTATGCGCACCGTACGATCCAAGGGGATTTGACGGATGCCTTTGCCGAGTCTGGCCGGGGAATGGGCATTACCTATAATCAAAATTTCTTCTGGTTCCGTATCGATAATATCCTGCATTCCCCGAACATGACCTCTATGAATTGTTCCGTGGATAAGGTCGCTTATTCAGACCACTACCCGTTATGGTGTTATCTGAAACTTGAATAAAAGGGTTTCATCACTCGGATTCTGCGTTCTGCGCAGCGTCAAATACGTCGGCGAACAAGTTCTCGACAAAGAAGAAGGTAGCGTTACAGAATAGCTTAGGATCTTTGATCAGCGCTATCGTATTGCTATCCCCATTATTGGCGATTACATCTTCCGCTTTATAGGTCTTGTACTTTTTATCGTTTAGCGGATCATATTGATATACGATATCGCTCGCCTCGATCGTGTACCGGTTGTCGAAGCAGGTGATACGCATTTTATATTTAATGATAGTCTTGTCTGTATCATTCAACAATAATTCAACCTTAGAGCTTACGAAGATGGTCCCTTTGTTCTTGTTCGAGTTTACGTTGGATAAGAAGACATCTTTTCCATAAGATTTCTTAGCCCATGCGTTAATAGCGTTGAATATTTCTAGTTTAGAGGTATTCTCGATCTCTACATCATCGCTATAGCATACCTTCCCGTTTTTCATGGGGGCGCATTCGTCTACCTCGCCTTTATGCCCCTGCGCCATGACTAGCACAGGGAACATCATATATATTAATAATAGAATCTTTTTCATAAATGCAACTCTCTTTTTCGTTATTTGATCCATACATTCGTAATCTCGCCGATTAACATCGTTTGCTGTCCTTCGGAGGTCTCGCCTTGTTTACGGCACTCGATAATAATCCATGGCGCATCGGCAGATGTGCCGGGCTTGGAGAAGGATAATCGATATACGTCGTTATTGCCAATCGCTTTATAAGCAGGACTATCTTTGGATATGGAGATTGTACTGATCGTTTTACCGAACATATTGCCTATGCCTTTCCATTCAACGTTTGCGTCGGTCGTGTTTCCTTTTACGGCTTTGATTTGTAAAGCGTTGTCCGGTAACATTTGGAGGATCGTGCTAGGTATTTTGTCAGCTTGGAACGCTACGAAACCTTCCATCGGTGCCACAGCTCGTGTTTCCCGTTGCGGAGCGGATACTGGTTCTACCGGTGCGGTTGTCAGCAACTGTGCGCCTAATGTGTTGGCTGCGCTATCGAACGTCTTGTCCGCGAAGTCAATCGTGGCCTTACGGAACTTACCGCTGATACGGTTCAATTTCGTCTTGCTCTTATTCAAGGCATACTCGTCCGTGATCCATTCCTCGGCTAGGTATTTCTCCGGCTCGTTCTGGTAAGACACGTTATATTCATATCGGATGCCCGCAAGTTGCAGGGTACAAGCATGTTCCTTGCATTCAATGATAATACGGTATTTCATCATCGCCCGATCGAGGGATAAGGCTGTGCTGGAGAATACTATATATTCTTCTCCGATAATGGCGATCTCGCCTTTTGCCTCATTTTGATAAGCTACTCTACTTTCCTTTGTGTTAAAATTTTCTTGTCCCCATTTTAATAGTTGTTGGTAGATTTGTGCCTTGCTTAAAGAGGGGGCATTAATCTCTCGGGTAAAAACGACTTTACCGTCTGCAACCGGAACGGCCCCTGCCAGATAGTGTTGATCCTCTTGCGCGAATAGCAGGGCGGGGATAAATAACAGAGCGAATAATAACTGTTTCATGGTATATTTTCCTTATTATTTTAGCCCCAAAGATATACATTTGCGTTTGAAATAAACTATGAGCGTGACAAATAATTATACTAATTGCTCTTTATCAAAGAAAAAAAGTCTATATTTGCACCCTGTGAAAAAACGAATATAAATAATGTAATAACATAAACCTAAGATTCAGATGCAAAACAAAGGATTTGTAAAGGTCTTCGCGGTGTTACTTACGCTTGTCTGTTTGTTCTATTTGTCGTTCTCGTTCGTGACGCAACATTACAACAGTAAAGCCGCTGAGTATGCGGGTGGAGATCCTGCGAAAGAGAGTGCTTATTTAGACTCACTATCTACTCAGAAGGTATGGTTAGGCTATACGCTTAAGCAATGCCGTGAAATGGAAATTAGTTTAGGTCTTGACTTAAAGGGCGGTATGAACGTTGTCCTTGAGTTGAACGTGGCGGATGTAATCCGTTCGTTGTCTAACAACAACCAAGACGAGAATTTCAACAAGGCGTTGGATTTAGCTTATGCGCATCAAGCGACTAGCCAAAAAGATTTCATCGACCTTTTCGCTGAGGAGTATAAGAAGTTGGATAGCGGCGCACGTCTTTCCGCTATTTTCAGTACATTCGAGTTAAAAGATAAAATCACGCCCCAGAGTTCAGACGCTCAGGTTGTTTCTGTTTTGAAACAAGAGTTGCAGAGTGCGATTGATAACTCATTCAACGTACTGCGTACTCGTATCGACCGTTTCGGTGTGGTTTCTCCGAACATCCAACGTTTGGAGACGGCGGGTCGTATCTTGGTTGAGTTGCCGGGTGTGAAAGAACCGGAACGTGTTCGTAAGTTGCTTCAAGGTAGCGCTAACTTGGAATTCTGGGAAACTTATAAGTTACCGGAAATCTATCAACAATTGGTTGCCGCTGATAATGTATTGGCTACTATCCTAAGTAAGGAGGCTTCCGCTGATTCTGTTGCTACCGATAATGTTGAGAAAATCGCTGATGCCGCTGATGCGAATGTAAGTGAGGCCGATTCTTTGTTGGCTGAGCTTGGTCAAGATAAAAAAGATACGGAGGCTAATCAAAGTATGGAAGAGTTCGCTAAGCAACATCCATTATTTGCTTTATTGCAGATTAGCCAGTACAACGGTCAGTTGTCTCCGGGTTCGACGGTAGGTATCGCTCAAGCAAAAGATATGGAGAAGATCAGCGAATACCTGAACATGAAACAAGTGAAAGAGGTATTGCCTCGTAACTTGGCTTTAAAATGGGGTGTAAAAGCGATCGATGATAAAGAGCAGTTCTTTGAGTTATATGCCTTGAAGGTAACGAACCGTGACGGAAGTCCCGCTTTAGGTGGTGACGTAGTAACAGATGCTAACGCTGACTTTATGCAACAAGCCGGTCGTTCAGAGCAAATGGTTAACATGGTTATGAATGCCGAAGGCTCTAAGGCTTGGGCTCGTTTGACGAAAGAGAATATCGGTCGCCAGATCGCTATCGTTTTGGATGAGATGGTTTATTCCGCTCCGAACGTAAACGATGAGATCACGGGAGGTCGTTCACAAATCACCGGTCACTTTACACCGGAAGAGGCGAAGGACTTAGCGAACGTATTGAAATCGGGTAAGATGGCTGCTTCCGTACATATCGTTCAAGAAGACGTCGTTGGTCCGTCATTAGGACAAGAGGCTATCAATGCCGGTGTGATCTCTTTCGTGTTGGCATTGGTGCTGTTGATGATCTATATGTGCGCATTCTATGGATTGGTACCGGGATTGATCGCCGATGGTGCTTTGGTATTGAACATTTTCTTCACGATGGGTATCCTTGCTTCTTTCCAAGCCGTTCTTACCTTGCCGGGTATTGCCGGTATGGTGTTGACGCTAGGTATGGCAGTCGATGCTAACGTATTGATCTATGAGCGTACGAAAGAGGAACTTCGTGCCGGTAAGTCTTTAGGAAAGGCAATTGCCGATGGTTACGGCAATGCGTTTTCCGCTATCTTCGACTCAAACTTGACATCTATCATTACCGGTATCGTATTGTTCTATTTCGGTACAGGTCCTATCCGTGGTTTCGCTACAACGATGATCATCGGTTTGTTCGCTTCCTTCCTTACAGCCGTGTTCTTGACTCGTATCGTTTATGAGGCATTGTTAGCGAAAGATAAATTGAAGAACGTGACATTCACGACTTCTCTGACGAAAGACTTGCTGACAAACCCGAAGATCAATTTCTTGGGTGCTCGCAAAGTCGGTTATTTAATTCCGGCGGCAATCATCGTTTTAGGTGCTATCTCTTTTATGACGATCGGCTTGAATAATGGTATCGATTTCACGGGTGGACGTAATTACGTGATCCGTTTCAATCAAGAGGTGAAGACTGACGATGTTCGTAATATGCTGGACGCTCAGTTAGACGGTTCTGTTAGTGTTATCCAGATCGGTACAGCAGATCAAGTACGTGTGTCTACCAACTATAAGATCGATGATAACGATCCTACGGTAGATCAAGAGATCGAGAATAAATTGTTTGAGGGCGTGAAATCCTTACTTCCGGAAGGAACTACATTAGATGAGTTCACGACTACTTTCATTCAGAGTTCGCAGAAGGTGGGTCCTAGCATGGCAGACGATATCAAGAATAGCGCTATCTTAGCGGTAATTTTCGCCATGATCTGTATGGCCGCTTATATCCTGCTTCGTTTCCGTGATGTGTCATTCTCTGTTGGTGCGTTCGCCTCTGTTGCTACGACTACATTGTGTATCATTTCTTTCTATACCTTGTTATGGAAGGTTCTTCCGTTCTCAATGGAGGTAGACCAGACGTTTATCGCAGCTATCTTGACGATTATCGGTTACTCTATCAATGATACCGTGGTTGTATTCGACCGTATCCGTGAGACGATCGCTTTGTATCCGAAGCGTGATCGTTATCAAGTGATCAATGATGCGTTGAACTCTACCTTGTGTCGTACATTTAATACATCATTAACTACTTTGGTGGTTGTATTGTGTATCTTCATCTTGGGCGGTAGCACGATCCGAAGCTTTACGTTCGCTATCTTATTAGGTATCATTATCGGTACATATTCTACCTTGTTCGTTGCTACTCCGATCGCTTACGAGTTGCAGAAGAAGAAGATCAATAAGAAAGCTGCTGCTGAGAAAGCCGGAAAATAATATCTTCCTTTAAGGATTTTATGAAGATCCTCTATCTTTCCCGTGTCAACGGAGAGATAGAGGATTTTTTTATGTATTAATTCTTAAGGAGATAAAGTATGAATGAGAATGATTTTGTGGTGGGTGTACTTACGTATATCACCTGCCTGCGTGAGAAAAAGCGTTATTCCACGGCGAAGAGTTATCAAGATGCGTTGAGGTCGTTTAAATGTTTTTGTGGCCGGGAAGAGATTCCTTATGCGTATATTAATCGGGATACACTTTTGCGTTATCAATCTTGGCTGTTGGCCAAGGGATGTGCTCGTAACACGGTATCTACTTATATGCGTCGGATTCGTCACATCTATAATTTAGCCGTAGAGGCGGGTGAGGCTACCTATATCCCTCATTTGTTTAAGAATGTGTTTACGGGGGTTGAGAGTAAACGTAAAAAGGCGTTGCCTTCGGAAAGTTTGCGCTTGCTGATGACAAGCCCGGTGACAGATCCGCAACAGAAGAGGACTCAATCAGCCTTTTGCCTGATGTTTTTGTTTTGCGGGATGGCTTTCGTAGATTTGGCGCATTTGCGAAAGGAGGATATCAAGGAAGGGATCTTGTCTTATTATCGGCAGAAAAGCGGATCCCTTATACAGGTGGAGATCCCAGCGGAGGCACAAGGGCTGCTGAATGAGTTGGCAGCCGATACAACCGAGGATTCGCCCTATCTGTTTCCATTTTTAGAGGGAATGAAGACCGGTGAGGATGCCTACAAGGAATATAATACCGTATTAGGAGGTTTTAACCGCAGATTGAAAACACTGTCGGAATCCATCGGTATTCGTACTCGGGTTACCTCATACACGATTCGTCACTCTTTCGCCACGACCTTGAAGGAGCAAAACGTACCGATTGAGATGATCAGTGAACTGTTAGGGCATAAATCTATCAAGACTACGCAAATATACTTGAAGAGTTTCTCTTTAGAAAAGCTCTCGACCGTAAACAAACTTTGTTTCGAGAGTGTGTATAATTATGCGCCGAAAGTAGGGTGAAGAAAAGTACGCTACTTGGCGAGTAGCGTTCATTTCATGCCGCAAATGTAGTAAAAAATAACATAACACAAGCAAACATTAGGCTTTGTTTGTGTTTCAACCTTAATTCTCTTTAAATCTTCGTTCTTATTTCTGATGTATAGACATGGCAATAGAAACGAAATGGCCTCGTTATTCCCGAAATCATCACGTTATCCGAAGTAAATTCCATATAACATCATGTAGAGATGGAGCGTGCTCCGTCTCCCACCGCCTGATAGTAACTAAAATACCATTGTAAGGGGATGAAACGGGACACGCTCCGTCTCTACAACTAAGGAATATCCTTTCACTCCTCTTGTTAAGGCTACTCGCCAAGTAGCAGTCAGTTTGGCTACTCGCCAAGTAGCATGAGTATTGAAGGGATGCAAATTTTCAGTAATTCCTTTTTTGTTTTCACATAAGTATTTATTTATCAGGGTATTACAAGAATATCTTGATAAGGCTCTGAATTATCTTCCTCAATGAATATCGTGACAAGTAATAGCTCTGATAGAGCTATGGTGCATATACGCAATCGCCGTAGCCAGGAGGCTGTACGCTGGTACGTACTGACGCTTCCTACCGCTGTTGGGGGACGTGATAATATCTATTCGTCAAAAGGATTAGATGCCGAGCTTTCCCGTCGTAAACGTTGTGGGGAACCCTTGTTCGAGTACTTTGCCCCCTCGTATGTCGAGGCTCGCAAGGTGGGAGGCAAGATGGTCAATACGAGGAAGCCTCTTTTATACAACTATGTGTTTATCCATGCTTCGGAGAATGAGATTTTCCGTTTGAAACGTATCATGCCCTTATATAATCTTCTTCCTCGGGTATCCGTGGGCGAACACTCTTATTTTCCCTACCTGTCAGATCATGAGATGGAGACCTTACGCTGGATGGCTGAATCTTATTCCAATGAGCTTCCGGTGTACGTACCGGATAGCGGTCGCTTGCTGAAAGGTGACCGTGTACGTATCACCTCGGGTTCTTTCATGGGGATGGAGGCTGAGGTGGTGGTGCAACCGGGTGGAGGTCATAAGGATGTCATGGTACGTATCCTTGACTGTATGTGGGTTCCTCTATTTGAGGTAAGGCAAGGCGAGTATGAGCTGATCGAGTTGAATACGAAAGGCAAGCATGTTTATACCCATTTGGATAACGATCGTTTATCGGAAGGTATGCACAAGGCGTTGGGGCGTTATTATCTCTCGGGCAAATTGGGAAAGGAAGACGAACTTTTGGTTCGTGAGGTGCTGAAGGGCTATGCTTCCCTTCGTGTGGAGACCGACGTGATGCGTTGCAAGGTTTACTCATTACTCCTTCCGGCCTATAAGCTGTTGGATCAGGAAGAGGAGTTTGAACGCTTGTATTCCACCCTACGCAATATGCTTCCATTGGTTAAGGCAGTGAATTCTCGTGCCTTGCTGCTCGTCACGCTTTACGGCTGCACGAATAGCAACCTGTATTACCGTATGGCGCATGAGCTGGTAGATCCCTGGCGGGATGACCCTTCGCCTAAGAGAAGCAAGGCCTTGTTGATACAGCGTTTACACGATTACGATATTTGGCTAAAACATTAAATAGTAGACTGTCATGAGAAAGGAAAGCGAAACTCCCTCCGGTATCCGTTTGATGCTATTGCTGAAAGGGCATTTGAGAGAGATCATGAATCGTGAGTGTGCGAATCAGACCTCGATCCATTTATATTGTACGGGATCTTATTGGGTCGCGTTCGAACGTTCCGCTTATCAATTGCGTCGTGCCTTTCCGGATAGTGAGATCACGCCGATGCGCCTGTACGCTTATCCTTTTCCGGTTGTCATGGTTTCCGTAACGGATCGTTCCCTTCGTTTGTATGAACGAAAACATATAGCTAAGCAGAACGGGGCGGATTACAAGTTATTGACTGTACCTGAACTCTCCGCTCCCGCCTACCAAGCGTGGCATACGAGGGAGGTGAAGGGACTCCCTGCGTTAAACTAATCGGAAAACTCGTTCACGACATTAAAACAGGGACAGGATTTCGACGGGTCCAAGTCTTGATGTCCCACGATTAGGGCTTTGGGGAATCGCTGATGCAATTCACGAAACAAACCCTGTAGGGCTTCTCGTTGGGCTTCCGTTCGGGTATCCATGGGAGTCTTTCCATCGTTGGCGAGTCCTCCGATATAGCAAACCCCGATACTGTACCGATTGTGGTTCTTACAATGAGCGCCCACTTGTTCAAGGGGCCTACCGATCTCGATCGTACCATCGGTCGGGATAACGAAGTGATATCCGCAGCCTTTCCAGCCGAGTGAGCGATGCAGGTGGTCGAGGTCCGTCATCCGTAAAGTGCTGCCCTGCCTATTGGCAGAGCAATGCACGATAATCAGCGTGATGGTTCTCATCCGATCCAACCGCTAGCGGCTCCACCGGCAGCACCGGTGATGACCAGTTCGACAATACGGATGATGTAGAGCAAGACGCTCTTCCAATTTGTTTTTTTCATACTTGTAGTCTTTAAATAAATGAATAAAATAAGCTTCATGGTTTAAGAGCCGTATTTCTCAATGGTAGGATTTAGATCTCATCAGGAGATTCTGAGTCTCCTTTCTTCAATGCAGCCAAGTCCACCGTGTCTTTATTCTCTTTTACCGCCTTCAGCGAGGCGGCTTGGATCGCACGGCTGGTTACTAGGTTGAATTCTGCCTTAGAACGTAGGTTCTCGAAGTCTATACCCGGATTGAATAGAATGTTCACCGCCTTGATATTATCGCTGGAGAAGTCCTTGAGTGTAGCGGCCGGTTCGCAGGTGATGGAGATACTAAAGATTCCTAGTTCGCCGAATTGTACCTTGTAGCCGTTCAGCAATTGTTCCACTAGACATGAGCAGGTGTCGCTTACCACGCCTTTTACCGTGCCGCGTGTGAAAACACCGTTGTGATCTGAGATGTGCTTCACGAAATCATCGAAACTCATCACTTTCGTCACTTGGTTCTTGGC
>UMBE01050831.1_pt1 | contig 11321 bp, 11 predicted proteins | sample 1963881 | NCBI WGS metagenome assembly UMBE01 (sample SAMEA4835933, study PRJEB28245) | human gut metagenome | biome: gut microbiome; material: fecal sample | place: Denmark | collected 2008 | reverse complement strand
ATAATTTCTTTTATTTTCCTATGATTTCTATGGCTTGTACCGGCTCTGGGTACACAAAACGGCTGTTAATCATTTGATTTTCAGTCGTTTTTTTATTTGTCGGGTATAAACAGGGTATAAACAAACAACACTACCCCATACTCCGGGCACTTAAAAACAGCGCGGGCGGGACGCTCATCGCGCCTCGCCCGGCCTAATGTGAAAACTTAAATCCCCCCAAAGAGTTTCCTCAATCGGAAAAAATTTCTCTGAGTGGGTGCACGCGGTTACCGCGTACCCCTACGCCCCTAATAAAAAACGGGGCGGCGTCAGTTTTAGTTATTCTCTGCCTCAGTCAAAGTCATGCTTGTGTGCTTCCTTAAACGCACGCAATTTATATTCGAACTCTTCTGCGGCGCGCTCGCAACAATTTTCAATCACTGTATAACAGCGGGCAAACTGCAATACGGCCTCCGTAAGTTTTTCCAGCTCTTCGCTTTTTGCAAACACATTAGACGCTACGTCCATAACCTCGGGGCGTTCCAAGTATTTAAGAACTGCCGCGCAAACAAATTCTTTTCGTGTCATGACATTAACCGTTTATTTTGTCCAACAAATCATCAAACTCACTCGCCAGTATAACTTTGTTAAATTCAGCGTCGCCCATCTCCTTGCGGGCATAATAGAGGATAGTCCCAAAGTTGTAAGCATAACCGCCATGCTTTAAGCACTCGTCATATTGGCGGTCAGTGTCCCCCGGGTTATACTTCTCCCCGTATTTGCTCAATCGGTGGGCGTACTCGCGGCCGCCCTCCCCAAAGGTTGAGGCTAACGCGCAAAGCATCTTAAACCACTGCATGTAATCCCCCGTAATGTCGCGCTGCTGCGCTTCTGCCCAATCAAGGAGCGCAAACATAAGCGACGAACGCGCCTCCTCCGGTATTTCCCCGTTTAACCGCTGCGCCTCCGGGCACTCTTCTTCGTCATACGTGTAGTCGTACACCTGCGCCCCGGTGTTGATGTAGGGGGCAGGGTCATAAGTCACAAAACGTTTGCGGCACACGTCCGCGCCGCTGCGGTCAACTTTAAGCCCGCACCCGGCGAAATCGCGGCAAAGCGCACGGAAATACGCGCGGTGCTTTGCGGGGTCAGCAATCGGCACAAGGCAGAAATACCCCTTGCCACCAGCGGAACGCGCGCAATACGCCACGTTCGGACACCCGGGAAGCAATTCTTTCAGCCGGTCAAAATCGGGGGCGGTGTTGTCCTTGGCGTCCAAGTCAATACTTATAAACCCGCTGTGTTCTGTCATGTCTGTCGCTTTCCTGCCGGAAAACGTGCCGGACGGGGTAAAGCAAGGCAGCCCCTGTTTCAACGTCTTGCGCTTCGCCTCGTCTGTCTCGCTCCTGACAGCCTCAACCCGTTCGCGCCATTTCCCGGACGTAAAAGCCGGGAGGAGCGTCCCCAAGCTAACGGGTTCACCCCGCTCGTTTCCTCTTACCGCTTTGAACAAAGTGACTTTTGCCTCAAAAAGGCTGCGGCTTTCGTCGTTATCCAAAAAATTCTGCATGATAGAATATAATTTTTGCCCTGACAGCCGGGCAGGCTTTGTCTAAGTGTGTAAGTGTGTAAAAGGGTGTAAAACGGGTTTTACACACTTCTCCGCGCAAAGGTGTATCTAAGTGTGTAAGTGTGTAACCCCCTATATATATAGGGGTACACTTATACACTTATATGCGCCCCCAATTTTGCACTCATATTTTATCCTCCTCTTCCCCCTCGTTCATCCCCTCAAAGGCGACCGCTGCGGCCAACCGGTGGATCTTTGTATGCCTCTCCCGATCTACAAGCAAAACCCCCTCTCTTCTGGCCTCGCTAATCGCCTTTTGAGCGGAACTTTTGCTGCATCTCATTAACTGCCCGTAGGCGTCAGCCAGCTCGGAGTAACTCATACCTTTGCCACCCGCCAGCAATTCGCCGAACGTGGCCTGCATCTCTTCCAGCTTCTTCCGTTCTTTCTCCTGCTGCCTTGTCAGTCCTCCGTAAGCCGGTAACAGTGCGAAACCGTCCCCGAACTCAAAGGCCATATCGGGCACGCCTGCAAAGCGGGAAAACACTTGCTTCACATCTGCCACGGGGCTGCCGGGCTCGCGTCTCACCTCGTACACCTCACCCGCCTTTTGTTGGGCGATAGCGCCGACGTGCCCGCGCGCCTCCGACTTGTCCGTTTTGCTCGTATGGATAACAGCAAGGAGCGCGCACCCGGCCTCCTCCGCCGCGTTAACCAACTCGCCCACTACCCGCGCGCACTCTTTTTGGTCGTTGAAATCAGCGCACAAGTCCGCCAAGCCGTCAAGAAAGACGAAATCCGCCCAGCCTCCCCTTATCACCTCTAAGGCCATTTTAAGCCGTTCTGCGGGGTTGAGGCTTTTCAGAGAGTAAACGCGCAGCCGCGCCCCTTTTTCGCCGTCCTGTGCCATTTCTACGGCCTTGCGCGCTTTCATTGTCAACGTGCCCAAGTCTTGCTCCGTGTCAATCCACGCGACACGCATATTCTCCCCGCATGCCCGCACCCCTAAGAACGCCCCGCCAAGGGCGGCCGTTATCAATAGCACGCCAAAAGCCGACTTTCCCGTTTTCTCCCGGCCTCTTGCAAGATGAAAGTTGCTGCGCGCCATAAGCCCCGCCCCATTATATTCAAAAAGGCAGGCGGCTCTATCTTCATCCTCCGCCCAAATATCCACAAGAAAAGCGGCGGCCTCCCCCGACGGGCGCGCGTGGTCGCGCCCCCATCGGGAAAAGTCTATACGTCCCGCCGCTGTCATTTCCGGCCTCCTTTCATGCAGTAGGCTTGCGCCCGCTCGTCTATTTCACTGCCCGTGGCCGCCCGGTTCTCTTGCAGCCACGCTTCCAGCTCGCGCCGGTTGAAATAGCACATTTTGCCCATTGGCTTGTAGTGTGGTATCTGCTTCCTCATAGTAAGCTTGTACAGGTAGGATTTTGACACGCCCATATAGCGTGCCGCCTCATCGCTCGTGAGCACCTCTTTCGTGCAAAACAACGTGTTCGCCGTAACTTGGTCGGCAACCTCATTAATTTCCTCTTGTTTCATCTTTGATTTTTTTAAGAGGGTTGAGGCTGTCAGGGGTCAGGTAACTGGCTGCCCCGTCTTTGCCTCCCGTATCCGCCGGGCGGGGCAGTTACTCTCCCGCCATGTAGCGAATACAAGGGCAAAGGTATAAGGCAAGGGAAAGCAAAAAAATAGGGGTACAGTGTATCGCACCATGTACCCCTATAAGCTATAAGATTGTGCCTTAATGTTTTAGGCGGCTAAAAAAATTATCCACGACCTCAGCGCCCCGCGTCTTTCCATTATACACCCGCTTGTTATACATTAGCCTCCCGAATCCTTTATCCCCCCACAGCCTCTCAAGAGGGGCGTACTTGGGCTGAAGCTTCCCGGACGCATCCCGCCATCCTACCGCTTTGCCAAATTCTTGCGCAAAGTATGCCCTTAGGCTTTTTGTGGGTAGCTTCTCTGTCGGGCTGTAATCTTTATTTAGTAGCCCCGCCTTTACTGCCGCGTTTAATATCCGCTTTGCCCCCGGTTCTTGCAGTTCCGGCGCCAGCTCTCTTTTTGGGCGCACCGGCATCCGCGGAGCGGCCTCCCCGGTGAGCACTTCCGGGTGCTCTTCATATAACCATTCGTAAAGCTGCACGCTTGCTTTAATTATACCCCCGTAGCAACTCCCGTAACGGCGCGGACGGGGGTCGTCGCAGCGTTCTGCCCAGCTAAGCACGCCCGCCTTTTCTTGCAGGAACTCAACGACCTTGCTCCCCGCCGGTGTCTTGTCCGTCACGCCCATTACGCGGCAAATCCTCCGCGCTGCTTCTACGTCGTCTACATCTATACAGTAATTAACCACCCGGCCGTATGCTTCGCCCGCTGCTTCCACTTCTTTTTTAACCTCCTCGGGGTCTCTTCCCCCCTCTCGCATCTCATACAAAAGGGTTTCCAAAGCCCGGAGCGCGTCATTCGGGGCACGATAAACCGCGCTACGCCCCGGGACGCTCTGCGCGTCATTTTTACCTGCTTTTTCCATAACCTAAAAATTAACATGCTATCGGCGTCGGGGCAAAATCCACGTAAAGGTGTTTTTCAACCCCTCTAAGCGATTCTTTTGCACCCGTGTGTGTCTTCCTACGTCTGCGCCTGTAAAGGCGCTTAAATCGTCTTACTCATATTTACCGCTCTAAGGTTGTCGCACGTCACGTTGTCAAAGGTCTGTATTACTACATTCACATTAACCCCGCGCCGGTTTTCAGGCCAAGAAATAAGCGTTTTCACGTCTGAGGGCGCAGCCACGAACGCCCCCGCGTGGGGCGCTTCTCCGGGTTCTGCTTCGCCCGTGCCGTCCTCCATCAACGCCCCGGCCTCATCTTCCGGCGTCATGTAAAGGGCGGGCAACTCCTCCGGCACCATGTAGCCCTGTCTTAGCCAGCGCCGCAAGGTCTGCGCCGCCTCCCTGTCAATCTCTATTTGTCGTTTCATGCTTCTATAATTAAAGTTATGTTTTTCCCGACTGTTGAGGCTAAGCCCCGTAAGGGCACTTTTTAGCCCGTTTCACCGTATTTTTCCGCGTCCGGGCTGCGCTGCTTTCTGCCTGCTGTCATGGAGTGCTTTTTAGCCCGTTTCATCGCTTTTCCCCGTGTTCGGGCTGCGCTGCTTGCTGCCTGCCGTCGTGGAGTGCTTTTTAGTCCGTTTCATCGCTTTTTTTCGTGTTCGGGCTGCGCTGCTCTCTGCCTGCCGTCGTGGAGCGCTTTTTAGCCCGTTTAAGCGCTTCTTTCGCGTCCGGCTGTTCTCCCTACGTTTGCGGCTGCAAAGTGGCTTAAATCGCCTTATTCGCCCTCTTTGCCGTGGCCGGTCGGCCGCTCAGAATTTAAGCTCCGGCAAACTATTTATAGCGTCCCTCTTCAAGCTGTCTATTGCGCGGGTGTACTTTTCAGTGTGTGCCAGCCCGCTATGTCCTAAAAGGCTTGCCACGGTCTTTATGTTAGCCCCGCGGTTGAGGATATTCACGGCGAATGAATGCCGGGCACAATGCCAGCTTATGTGTTTATTTATCCCTGCACTTTTCACCCATTTACTAAGGGTTTTAAGGCACATTTCATAACTCGGTAACTTGAAAATAGTCTCATCCCTGTTTCCCGGTTCGCTTGGCTTCCCTATCAAGTGCAAAAGGCCATCGTTTAGCGGTATTACAACGCCGCTACTCGCGCTGTGGCCTTTTGTCTTGTTCTGCTCAAACTTCAATAGCTTGTTTGAGTAATCCACGTTGGCAAAAGTGAGGTCTTTCACGTCGCAATACCTCAAACCACAATACAGGCAAAATATGAACGCGCGCCTTATTTCCGGGTTCTGCCCCTTGGGGCGCGTGTCTATTAACTGTGCTATCTCTTCTTCTGAAAGCACGTCCTTTCTTAGTAGTTGGCCGTCTACTTTTATTGAGATACCGTTGCACGGGTTTTTTGCCATCACGTCGTGTTCTATCGCGTGTTTTACCACTTTCTTGAAACGGGCGTATATGCTTCTTGCCCCCTCGCCCTTGCTCCGGCTTTGCAGGTAGTCCGTGAAATCCATTACCATGTCTTTTGTTATCTGCCCGGGCTTTATATGCTTTTCAAACTTGTTATATTCTGGCGTATCCCTTAGAAAATCCTTGAAACGGGTTAAGGCTATTTTCACCATGCGGAAATCCTTTTTTGTATACTCGTCAATATAGGCTTGAAAGTAGTCCAGAAAATTTATGTCTCGTTTCTTTTTTAGCCGGTATCCCTCTATATCTTCTAACAGCTCCTGCCCACGTTCAAACCTTATCTTTTTAGCGAGTTCCAGCGTCTCCCTGTTCTGTGTGCGTTCCGCCGGTGTTCTGGGTGCTTGCCAAAGGTAGAGTTTAAGGAACTCCCGGCGCGTGTTTACCTTTTTGTATTCCTTTCCGGTCTTGCTGCTTATTGCCATTTCAAAGCCAAAATAGAAATCCAAAAACAGGCTTTCCCGCCCATCGCTCAAAACCTTTGCCCCTAACTTCGGGTTATCGGTGCTGTCGGTGCTGATAATATATGTATTATCCGCCCTAAACTCTTTCTTTGCTGCCATGCTTATTTCCTTTATTTTCCTTTGACTGCAAAGATAGGTTTTTCTTCTTTTCTGGGTATAAACCAGGTATAAACTTTTAGAAAAATATAGGCATTTTCTTGAAAACAAGGGTTAATGTACCTAAGTTTATACCCGTGATTTTCTTTCACTTAGCTTCACTTGGGTACTTTACTATGTGGGTACAAAATATCGGCTCTGGGTACAAAAAGAACGGCTGGAAGTCGCAAGAGTTCTAGCCGTTCTTTTTTTGTGAGTTGTGGCCGGTCTGCTGGTTTTTCTAATTGAGGGAGTCGGATTGTCTTTATTTCGTGGCCGAATTTGTGACAGGGGCGGAGTCGTTTTTGTTGTCCGGTGGGGAGGATTTGCCGGACAGATCGCGCTTCCTTTTTAGCCGAAATCAATTCGGCTTGAAATGGGAGCTGTACTTGCGGAACGGGGCTCACGGTCCGTTGTGACAATGGTTGGGCGAGGATTTGCAATGGCGGCGGTTCTGAGGCTTTTCGGATTGGGAATGGCTCGCTGTGGGGATGTTTTTGTGCCGTCCGTTGTGTCCTGTCCGTTCAGGGCTGTGATTAGTTTTGTGTCCGTATGTAGTCTGTGGGCGCGTGGCCTGTGAGTTTTTTGAAGAGGAAACTGAAATGGCTTACACTGGTGTAGCCGAGTTGTCGGGCGACGAGGCTCGGCGTGTTTTCTGGTGACAGCAGCATGTGTTTCGCCATTTCTATGCGTTTGAGTTCCATGTATTCTTTCAGCGTCTTTCCTGTTTCAAATTTCAGCAAATCGTTGAAGTAAGCCGTTGACAGATGTAGGGCTTCCGCGCAGTCCCGCGGGCGTGGGAAAATTCCTTGGCGCAGACGCCCTGACAGCACATAATTGTCGAGCATCCGTTCCAATTCTTTCAAGATGTCTTTGTTTTCGCCCTCTCGCAGAATGAACTGCCGTTCGTAGAAACGTGTACAATAATCAAGTAGCAGTTCGATGAGGCGCGAGAGCAGTGTGCGGCTGTGTGTATCTATGGAATGATGCAGTTCTGCCCTGATGGCATCGAAGCATTGTCCTACAATCTTTTTTTCCCGTAACGAGAGATGCAAGGCCTCTTCCTTTTGGTAAAAAAAGAAAGTATAGTTGTTGATGTGGTTGTTCAGTGTTGTGCGGAAGAGCAGGTCGGGGTGGAACGTCAGAAGCAGTCCCTTGTCAGGCAGAGTGTTTGTGGCGTTCATGCGGAATACTTCACCAGGCGTCAGAAATACCATTGTGGCATATGAGAAGTCGTAGTGGCTCCGGCCACAGCATTCGCAGTTGTTCGGGCATTCTTCAATAAGAAGAATGGCATAGAACTCGAATTTCACGAAACTTTGGTCGAAATTCGGTCGTTCCAAGTTGATGAGGCTGACTTGCGGATGCAACGTCTTGCTACCGAGACAGCGGTTACACTCGCAGACGTTTTTGATGTCTAAAATGTCCTTTCCCATTACGAGTCCGGTGATTGTGGTTTACTCTTGTTTTCTGAACGTGTTGGGCGTGCATCCCACCCGGCGCTTGAACAGTCGGCAGAAGTGCTGGGGGTAGTGGAAGCCGAGCGAATAGGCGATTTCGCTGACGGAGTCCTGTGTGTTCACAAGCTTGTCCTTGGCCAGGCAGACCAGTCGTTCCTGGATGTATTCCTGTGGCGACTTCCCCGTTTCTTTTTTCAGCATATCGCCAAAATAATTGGGCGAGAGGCAAAGCCGGTCGGCGAAGTAATTCACAGTGGGCAGGCCGTTGCGGACGGCTTGTTTCCCGATGAAGTATTCGTTAAGCAGGCTTTCGAAACGGGCGATGGCGTCTGTGTTGGCCACGGCGCGCGTGGTAAATTGCCGTTCGTAAAAACGCATGCAATAGCCAAGCAACACTTCGATGTGCATGGACAGGAGGTTTTTGCTGTGCTTGTCCACGGCATGTTTGAGTTCGCCTTGTATGATGTTCAGGTAGTTGATGAAAATTTCCCGTTCACTATCGGAAAGATGGAGAGCCTCGTTGATTTCATAGGAGAAGAATGAGTATTCTCCGATGTGCCTCCCCAAGTGTGTACCCCGTATGAGGTCAGGATGGAACAGCAGGCCGTAAGCGTTTGTCTGCGGGTGTGCAGGTCGCGTGCGTGTCATCTCGGCAGTCTGTCCGGGGGCGAAGCAGACGATGGTGCCCTCTTGGAAGTCATAATCGCGGCGGCCATATTTGATGTCGCAGGATTTCTCCATTTTCAGGTAGATGGCATAAAGTCCGTATCGTATCCGGAAGTTGTCAACTGCCCGTGTGGCTTCGTTCAGGTTGGCGACGCTGACGAGTGGGTGCAGCGTTGTCAATCCGTAAAGGTCGTTGTAGCGGTTGACTTGGTCTAATTGGATGATTTCGTTCATATTCTGCGCTTCTTCGTGACCATGAAGCAGGCCGTAGCCTTCTTTGCTGGCCGAGGCCATTGTTTTGTGTGCAAAATTAAGAGGATATGGATGTAGTTTGATAACCTTTTTTACTGAAACCATAACCTTGCTTACATAATCCGGCGCTTTGTCCGATGTGAAGGGGCTAATCTTGCCATCCGGCAGGCCGGTCGTGAAATTTCGTCCGGTCGTGACCGAACGGACGGGAGCAGTGACAGGAAATCCTAACGCAGTGATAGGATTTCCTGTCACTGCGTTCGCCATGCCTGTCCCTGCGCCTTCCGGTTGTCTACGGCTTTCCGTCGCTTCTTCCCGGGCTGTCGTGGCTGCATAAGGCCATTTCTCCCGATGGAATCAGCCGAAAATGAATGTCGGGAGTGATCGGGCACAGCTTGTCGCCCCGATTGTGTATGGCGGTCGCTGCAAGCGGAGCTGTGTGGTGTGCGCCGGTTATCTGTAACAAGGGTATTGATCTCCGTAAAATGTCTACTTCCCGTTTTGGAGATAAAGCGTACTTTTGCCACAAAAATCATACATACCTTCCGTTAAGTTTTTTCATAGTTCTCATTTTGCGGGCGGTTCTTTGTCGTGGCGACACGGGACCGCCTTTCCGTATTCCGGTATGTGGGACGGAACTGTGCATAACTTCTTTTCTTGATTTAGGGATGCGGGTTCCCTGGGGCGTTTCTCTGCCAGCCGTTCTGAAAATCCTGTCAGGCATCCCGTCCCGCCACCCTCCCTGAGGGAAACCGATGGTTTGGCTGAATGGGACCGCGTGTGCCTCCGTAATCATTTCGTTAAGGACCCGTAACAGTTTTGTCATGCTGATTGCCGTCCTTTGCGGGCGAAACAGGAAACGCGGCGGAACGCCTGGCTGACGCACATCTGTCGGCCCTCCGCCGCCGGGTGCTGGGCCTTTTGCGGCTCACACTCGCCTTACCGTTTACAGACTACTCACATAAAAATCAAACGTTATGAAGAAAAACCTGATTACGCTCTTCTTCTTGGCCGTGGCCATGACGGGAGGCATGCCGGCCGTGGCCCAGCATTCCACGCCTGCGCTGAACGAGAAAGTCGTTACGTTCGACGTTCCCCAACTGCCGAAAGACGCCGGCAGCTTCCTGATTGCCAACGACCTTGGGCGCAACGGTTATTACGAACAGAAGCCCGTGGCAGAGCTGATGGGTAATCTGGCTGAAAAGGTCGACATTGAGTGTGTCGCGGCGCTTGGCGACGTGCATCACTTTGAGGGAGTGGCTTCGACGTCCGACCCGTTGTGGATGACGAACTACGAGCTGGTTTACTCTCATCCTGAACTGATGCTTCCGTGGTATCCGGTCCTTGGCAATCATGAATATAACGGGAACACGCAGGCCGTCATTGATTACAGCCGGGTGAGCCGCCGGTGGATGATGCCCTCACGCTATTACGCCAAGACCGTCGAGGCGGAGGACGATACCCAAGCATTGCTTCTTTTTATCGATACTGCCCCGTTGATCGACAAGTACCGCAAGGATTCCATCGACTATCCCGACGCTTGCCGCCAGGACCGAGAGGCACAGCTGGCGTGGATAGAGGAACAACTGCGCACGTCGAAAGCAAAATGGAAGATAGTGATGGGCCATCACCCTGTCTATGCACAAACCACGAAGAGTGATAAGGAACGCGCAGATATGCAGAAGTACTTGAAGCCGCTGCTCGACCGTTACGGCGTTGACCTTTACGTGTGCGGCCACATCCATACCTTCCAGCACATCGTGCCTGCCGGAAGCAAGACGGAGTATCTCGTGAACACGTCCGGCTCCCTTGCGCGTGCCGTGTCGCCCATCGAAGGGACGCGTTTCTGTTCCGGCGACGAGGGCTTCACCCTCTTGTCGTTCAATGCCGACGAGATTCATTGCTATCTCTATAACGAGAAAGGCAAGATCATCTACGATTTCAGCCATCGCCGTTGAGCGGAAACAGGACAAAGTTCTCGCCCTGTCCGGGCTCTTCACGGGAAATCCCCCGCAGCTTCCCAAGGGCTGCGGGGGATTTCCCGTGAAGGCGGGTGGCTGGCTTATGTCGCCTTGCGGCAGGCGATGAGGCAATGGCAGCCCGTGGCGAGGGTCGTGGCGAAGAGATAGGTGTCGCCACCGTCGCGGAGCTTCCATCGCTTGCGCAGTTCGGCCACTGTGGCGGGGAAGTTGCGCACGGTGATGTTTGCCTTTGTGAGGCCGGAAAGCAGGACACGCAGGTCGCGCCGCCCTGTTCCGCCCGACGCGGTGACTGCGAATGAACGCCCCGGAAAGTCTGGGACAAGATGGGCGGCAGTGTAGAGGTGGCTGTTAGGGTGGAGCTTTTGCACGCCGTAGCGCTGGGCTGTCAGGCGGAAGGCTCCGGCTTTCAGCACGGAGGCATCGGGCTCGTAGAGGTAGCTGCCGACCGCCGTGGCGTAGGATGTGGCGGCTGCGGCTTCCTCCGAAGCGGTGAAGGCGAAGTTGCCGTCGGCGCAGATGATGCGCGGCTCGTCGCCGGCGTTCTGCCGGAGCAGGATGAGCACTTCCTTGCATTCGCCGCGGTCTGCGACAACATGGATTTCAGCCACGCCGGGAAGTCCGGCGGCTGCTTCGTGCAGGTCGATCATAGGCGAGAGTTTCACCATCACGGCCGGCGCCTTGCTCAGCAGGGCGGGCGCGAGGTGGCCGATGTCGGGCGTGCAGTCGGCCAGTGCCACGGTTTTCCGTCCGGCGCTGTCGCGGCGGGCCGGGGCGACGAATATCAGGTCG
>UMBE01063867.1_pt1 | contig 11373 bp, 7 predicted proteins | sample 1963881 | NCBI WGS metagenome assembly UMBE01 (sample SAMEA4835933, study PRJEB28245) | human gut metagenome | biome: gut microbiome; material: fecal sample | place: Denmark | collected 2008 | reverse complement strand
GCAGAACATCACCTTCGTGCGTCAGCCGATAGGCGAAGCATACGATCAGCTTTTTGCTGAATCCACCTAGCGTTATAATGCCAAACAGAAGCGTAACGACCGCAAGGTTCAGGGAAGCTATTACGAGTATCTCTTTGGGGTAAAACCCTGCAACACTGTCCGCACTGCCGCCGACAAACGTAAGAGCTTTTATGAGGACGTTGTGCAGATTGGCAAGATGGAAGATTCGGGATACGGCACTGAGGACTTTCAGCTTGTGGCTGATTGCCTGAAAGAGTACATGGAAAGTTTCCAGGATCGCAACCCGAACTTCTATGTTTTTAATGCCGTCCTGCACATGGACGAGGCAACTCCACACCTGCACATTGACTACATTCCTGTTGGGCATTACAAGCGTGGGCAAGACACACAGAACGGTATCGCCCAGGCTCTGAAAGAAATGAGCTTCGGTGAAGGGAAGCAGGCTATTGCCCGTTGGCGAGCTGCCGAGGTCGAAGTGCTGAATAAGAACTGCCTTGAACACGGCATCAAGCCCCTCGCTCCCGAAAAGGCGAGAGGTACGCTGGAAGTTGAGGAGTACAAGGAACAGCGTCGTCAGGCTGACGAACTGGCAGAGCAGAATGCTCAGGTCAAAGCGGAACTTGGCGAAAAGCGAGAAATGCTTAAAGCTGTCAAGGAGAAAACTGCTAAACTTGCGGAGATCGACAGCATTGAAACGGGAAAGACCGTGTTCGGCGGTAAGGTTACAGTATCGCAGGAGGACTGGCAGAACATCACCGACCTTGCAAAAAAAGAAGTTGCATCGCAGAAACAGACTAAGAAGCTCCGTAAGGAACGTGATGAAGCTGTTAGGGAGCGTGATGAACTGAAAGCAAAGTTGTCTGCTGTTTCTTCGGAGCTTGCTACCTACAAGAAAGCCGAGGAACAAAAGGGACTTTTCACCCGTGAGAAGCTGAAAAAGGAAGCCAAGCGTATCAGCCGTGAGGACGAGCTTTCCCGTGAACTGAGGAAGGCTAAGGCTTTTATTTCTGCCTGTGGGCTGAGTTCCGATTTTCAGCAGTACAAGTACAACAGCACTACAAGAAAAAACGTGCTGGAATAAACATACAAACAAGATAGAAAGCAGGGGAAGTACCTGCTATGGAGGTCACTATGACAACAAACAGAAAGAACGAGCTTATCGCTCAGCTCGTAAATATCCTGAGCGAACTTATCGAAGCCAATGATCCCGAACAGGTATCCAAGGTCAAGTCTGATGCCGTGGAGATGCTGACCGTAAAGGAATGCACCGAAGCAGTCAAGGGGTTGTCCGAACATACCGTCCGTAAGCTGATCAAGCAGGGTAAGCTGCCGTATCTGAGGACAGGTGACGGCGTGAACGGCAAGATGCTTATCAACAAGGCAGACTTGCTTGCGTATTTCAACGGACAGACAACCAACAAGTAAGTCTGTATGCTGAGAACGGCGATTTTACGCTGTTTGAACGTCAACAGACAGAAAAACCACAAACACCACAGAACAAAGGACATAGATTTGGGCATACTCCCGAAAAGACAAAAAGATACATTAAGTTACTTGACATACAGCCGAATGCGCGCTATGATTAGAGTAACAGGAGTATGCCATAAAATCTATGTTGACAGAAAGGGAATCAACTTATGGCTACGATAAGAAAAAGGGGAAACTCCTATCAGATCAGAGTTTCCTGCGGATATGATACATCAGGTAATCAGGTCGTGCAGACCATGACATGGAAGCCTGCGGACGGTATGAACAAGAAGCAGATCGAAAAAGAGCTTCAGAAGCAGGCTATTCTTTTTGAGGACAAGTGCATGAAAGGTCAGGTCACGGCGAATATCAAGTTTCAGGACTTTGCTGAGCAGTGGTTTGAGGAATATGCAAAAGTCAATCTTCGCCCTACATCATACGCACGAATGAAACAGCTTACCAAGCGGGTATATCCTGCGATCGGTCACAAGCGGCTTGATAAAATAACAGCGCGTGACATCCAAAAGTTTATAACCGATATGCTTACCAACGGCAGGAATTTGAATAACGGCAAGCCTCTGTCAAGAAAGACCGCAGTGCATCATCTAAGCTTCATAAGCGACGTATTCAGCTACGCTATCCGTATGGGAATGCTGACTGACAATCCTTGCAGACGGGTGGTTGTTCCAAAATCTGAGCAAGAGGAAAAGCAGATATATACGCTGGACGAGGTAAAAACACTCTACGAACATTTAAAGGACGAGCCTATGAAATACCAAGTGTATCTGCTGCTTGCGATATACAGCGGCTTCAGGCGAAGCGAAATGCTGGGATTGGAATGGAAAGACATCGACTTTGAGAACAGCCTGATCCATGTCCGCAGAACATCTCAGTATACAAAAGAAAAAGGCATATACACCGATACCACTAAGACGCGAAAGTCCAAGCGTGTGTCAAAGTTTCCGCCGTCTATAATGAATCTGCTAAAGCAGTTCAGGACAGAGCAGGCCAAGGAAGCGAAACAGCTCGGTACAAAATGGGAGGGTCACGACAGGCTGTTCACCAAATGGAACGGCGCACCTATGAATCCGCAGACTCCCTTTGAGTGGCTTCAGGGTTACTGCGAGCGTATCGGAATACCGTTCCGAAATATTCACTCTCTACGTCACCTCCATGCCTCGCTACTGATTTTTGAGGGTGTGGACGTTGTAGCGGTGTCCGCAGATATGGGACATAGCGTTGTTGGAACGACCTTAAATTTATATTCCCATATGTTCCAAGAGGCGAGAGCACGCAACTGCGATGCGATAAGCAACGCTCTAAGCTTCACAAACGAGGTTAAAGTGAAAGAAGAAAAGCACTCCGAGGACAGCACAGAGGGCACCTACGAAGATGAGGACGAGCAGGAAGAAGAACAGTTCGGACAAGTTTTCGGGGCATAAAAACAACCGCAGGGCGCAAGCCTTGCGGGGTACATAGAACACAGCCAAGAGGTAGTCGAAAGCGGTTATTTTCAAAATAAGTGGCAGATAAGTGGTTGAGGAGATTTTAGGGAAAAATAAATCCCTGAAAACAACGCAAATGCGTTATTTTCAGGGAAGTGATCTGGTGACCCGTACGGGAATTGAACCCATGATTCCGCCGTGAAAGGGCGGCGTCTTAACCTCTTGACCAACGGGCCGATTTTTCGCTATGAGAAATGTGGTAGCGGTAACTGGATTTGAACCGGTGACACCCTGGGTATGAACCAAGTGCTCTAGCCAACTGAGCTATACCGCCATATGCGTTTCTCATAGCGACTTGATTATTATACACTATTTATGCCCCGTTGTCAACCTTTTTCGCACAAAAAGTTTGGACTTTTTTGATTTTTGCCTTTTTGCACAGTATTATGCTTTTGCTAAAAAAGCAAATGCGTCATTTTGCATAATTTTTGTGCGCAGCTATAATATAGGAAGTGTATAATAAGAATATTTTACATGAAATTTGCTTAAAACTCTTTAACAGTTTGCCGTTTTGTGATATAATATATTAAATCAGTATAGATGTTTTGATATCATAATAAAAGGAGTATGGCACAATGAAAAATGTGTTTATGAATAGAGAGCTGTCATGGCTGAAATTTAATGAAAGAGTCCTTGAGGAGGCTGAGCGTGAGTGCGTGCCACTCTGTGAAAGACTTTCTTTTGCTTCTATCTATCAGAGCAATCTGGACGAGTTCTTTATGGTTCGTGTAGGCTCGCTTACTGACCAGATGGAGGTCGATCCAGACAGTAGGGAAAATAAAACAAATATGACCGCTAAGGAACAGCTCAAAGCCGTTATTGCTAGAGTGGGCGAGCTTAACGAGCGTAAAAATAAGGTGTATGCTGACCTTATGGAGAAAATAGCTGAGCAGGGCGTTGCTCTTGTTGATTTTTCCAAGCTTACAGCGGAGGAAAATTCTCAGTTGGAACAGTATTTTATTAATCAGATAGCACCGCTGCTTTCACCTATGGTGGTGGGAAAAAGACAGCCTTTCCCTTTCCTTAAAAATAAGGATATCTATGCCGCAGTTGTCCTTGAAAGCAAAAATTCCAAGGAGAAACTGGGCGTTATTTCCTGCGGAAGCGAGGTCTTCCCACGCCTTATAAAGGTCGGTTCAACAGGCAAGTATATGCTTTCTGAAGAGCTTATCCTCCACTATGTACCTAAAATTTTCAAGGGCTACACCGTCAAGTCAAAGTCACTTATAAGAGTTACAAGAAATGCTGATATCGACGCTGACGCACTTTACGACGAAGATCTTGATTACCGTGAGTTCATGGCTGACCTTATAAAGAAAAGAAAACGTCTTGCACCTGTCAGACTGGAGCTTTCAAGGCAGCTTGATAACAATATCGTTGACCTGCTCTGCAAACAGCTTGAAGTGAATAAAAAATCTGTTTTCAGAAACAGCACTCCTCTTGATCTGTCATTCCTGTTCCAGATACAGGATATACTCAGACAGAAAACCGAGCTTTTCTATAAAAAGAGAGTTCCGCAGAGGTTTACTGCCTTTGACGATAACAAGCCGATCCTGCCGCAGATAAAAAAGAAAGACAGACTGCTTTCTTATCCTTTTGATAGCATAAAGCCTTTTATCAATATGCTCCGTGAGGCGGCTGACGATAAAAATGTTGTGTCTATAAAAATGACATTGTATCGTGTGGCAAAGCACAGTGAGGTGGTCGAAGCCCTTTGTGAAGCCGCAGAGAACGGCAAGGACGTTCTTGTGTTGGTGGAGCTTAAAGCGAGATTTGATGAGGAAAATAATATCGAGTGGTCACGCCGACTTGAAAAGGCTGGCTGTACTGTTATCTATGGTCTGGAGGGCTATAAGGTACATTCAAAGCTTTGCCTTATCACAAAGCGTTCAGGCACAAAGACCGAGTATTATACTCAGATAGGCACCGGAAACTACAACGAGAAAACTTCAAGACTTTATACCGACCTGTCTGTTATGACCTGCGATAAGGACATCGCAAAGGACGCTATAGACGTGTTCAATGCTCTTGCTTCTGACGATACTGTAAAGAGCGTTGACAAGCTTCTTGTTGCACCGAATTGTCTGCAAAACAAGGTGCTTGATATGATAGACGAGCAGATAGCCATAGCACAATCAGGAGGAGAGGGCTATATAGGCGTGAAGATAAATTCTCTCACTGATAAGAAGATAATCGACAGATTTATCGAAGCTTCAAGAGCCGGCGTTAAGATAGACCTTGTGGTAAGAGGCATATGCTGTCTTATCCCAGGCGTTGAGGGCGAAACCGACAACATCAGGATAATAAGCATTGTAGGACGTTTTCTTGAACATTCCCGTATCTATATGTTTGGCAAGGGCGAGGAAAGAAAGATATATATTGCTTCCGCAGACTTTATGACAAGAAATACCCTCAGACGTGTTGAGGTCGCTACACCTATTCTTGACGAGGATATCAAGGCTCAGATAAGCATGATGTTCGACAAAATGCTTGCAGATAATTGTCAGGCAAGAGAGCTTGATTCTGACGGGGAATATACCCTTGTTTCAGACGGCAAAGAGCCGCTCAATTCTCAGGAACTTTTCTATGACCTTGCCTATGAAAGAGCTTCAAAGGCGGAGGTCGAGGATAAATGACAATATTTGCCCTGAAGGGTTCACTTGAAGAAATAACACCGACACAGCTACGCGAACAAACTTGCTCAGCTGTGTTTATTACCGACTCTGCTCACGCAGAGGAAACCCTCAGAACGGCGAACATAACCTACGAGGGCGTGATATCCCTGCGTGACGTTGTGTTCTGTAAGATAGAATCACAGCCTTTCTGTTTGGCAGGCACGCTTTCTATCCCCAAGCTTCTTGACATAAAGGGAAGCCGCCACAGGATACAGTTTTTTATCGACAACAAAAACATGGTGATAATAGACGATGAGGAGTTCTCGCTCAGGTTAGTCCAACGCATACAGAGAAGCAGGCATAATCAGGGAGAGAGCAGGGAGCATTTTATCTACAATTTTTTCAGCGAATTTATGCTCCGTGACACCGAGCTTCTTGCGGAACATGAGCAAAAGCTTATGGAACTTGAGGAGAACGTAAACGATGGCAAGACGGACGATTTTCTTGAAACCATAACGCCTATCAGAAAAGAGCTTCTTATTTTGAGAAGCTACTATGATGAAATAATGGATCTGGGCAGAGAGCTTGAAGAGGACGAGAACGGCTTCTTTGAGAAAAAGCAGAAAAAATATTTCGGCACTATCTCAGACCGTGCCGACAGGCTCATGGGCAGAACTGTACATCTTCTTGAATATGCAACGCAGGTGCGAGACGCTTATCAGTCCCATGTCAATGCTCAGCAGAACAAGAATATGGAGTTTCTTACGGTCATATCCACTATATTTTTCCCTCTGACCCTTATCACGGGCTGGTATGGCATGAACTTTCAGAATATGCCCGAACTTAGAGAGGGGTATCCGGGTGTTATAGCCCTTAGTATAATAGTAGTGATAGTGTGTATAATCTTTTTCAAACGAAAGAAAATGCTTTAAGGCGGACTTTGTTCCGTCTTTTTTCGTGCTAAAGGTCAGAAATGGCGGCAAATTCATATTTCACCTCTTGAATTTGGATAATAATTGTGCTATAATAACTTTATGTTTGCGAAAAGAGGTGACTTGTCTGAATAAAGAATTACTGCTATTGCTGTTGAAGCTGGCAGCAGGCTGTGTCGTAATAATGACCTTTATCGTCATTGCCTGCCTTATCACTCCAAAAATAGCACGATTTATTGAAAAACGTCACCCTGAGCTTGCCGAAAAGGACGATCCCGAAAGGGTGGACGGTGAGAATACAGGGAATGATCCTGAGAACTATAAGGTACAGGGCATATTTGATAAGTCCCACATTGACGGCTGGGATCCCAACTATAAGATATATAACGAGGATATCTATGCTCTTAATTTTAAAAAGAAAAAGAAGAATGTCAGCAGTGAAGCTGTTAAAAAAGACGACGGCAACAAGAATAATGACAATGCCTGAATGATATAAGAAAGAGGTTTTATAAATGGCTAAGGATAAGAAAATGGTTGATGCGATAACCTCCATGGACGAGGATTTCGCAAAGTGGTATACTGATATATGTATGAAGGCTGAGCTTGTTTCATACACAAGCGTAAAGGGCTGTATGGTAATAAGACCTTACGGCTACGCAATATGGGAGAATATCCAACATATACTTGACACAAAGTTCAAGGAGCTTGGTCATGAAAATGTTTGTATGCCTATGTTTATCCCTGAGAGCCTGCTTCAGAAGGAGAAAGACCACGTTGAGGGCTTTGCACCTGAGGTAGCTTGGGTAACATACGGCGGAAGTGAAAAGCTTGAAGACAGACTTTGCGTAAGACCAACGTCTGAAACGCTTTTCTGCGAGCATTATGCTAATATAGTTCATTCCTACAGAGATCTTCCTAAGCTTTACAATCAGTGGGTATCTGTTGTACGTTGGGAAAAAACAACAAGACCATTTCTTCGTTCAAGAGAGTTCCTGTGGCAGGAGGGTCATACTATCCACGAGACACCTGAGGAGGCTATCGAGGAGACAGAGAGAATGCTCAACGTATACGCTGATTTTTGTGAGCAGCAGCTTGCTATGCCGGTCGTAAAGGGCAGAAAGACAGAGAGCGACAAGTTCGCAGGTGCAGAAGCAACATACGCTATCGAGGCTCTTATGCACGACGGCAAGGCTTTGCAGGCAGGCACTTCGCATTACTTTGGCGATGGCTTTGCAAAGGCTTTTGATATCACTTATACTGGAAGAGATAATAAGCTTGCACACCCATTCCAGACATCATGGGGCGTTACGACAAGGCTTATCGGTGCAGTTATAATGACACACGGCGACGATAACGGACTTGTTCTGCCACCTGCTGTTGCACCTGTTCAGGTAGTTATCGTACCTATAGCACAGCACAAAGAGGGCGTTCTTGACAAGGCTAACGAGCTTTACAACACACTTAAAAATGCAGGCATAAGAGTTAAACTCGACGATTCAGAGCAGTCACCTGGCTGGAAGTTTGCACAGTATGAGATGAAGGGCGTTCCTGTAAGACTTGAAATTGGTCCAAAGGATATTGAGAACGATCAGTGTGTGCTTGTTACAAGACACAACAGAGAAAAGGTATTCTGCAAGCTTGGTGAGCTTGTTGAAACAGTAAATGAAAGACTTCAGGCTGTTCATGATGGTCTTTATGCAAAGGCACTTGAAAACAGAGAAAGACGTACCTATGTTTGCAAGACACTTGACGAGATAACAAAGGCTCTTGAGGAAAAGGGCGACGGCTTTGTTAAGGCAATGTGGTGCGGCGACGAAGCTTGCGAGGATAAGGTAAAGGAACTCACAGGAGTAGGTTCAAGATGTATCCCGTTCGAGCAGGAAGAGATAGCAGATACCTGCGTATGCTGTGGAAAGCCTGCGAAGCATATGGTGCTTTGGGGCAAGGCTTATTAATAGGCTTTTTGGATAAAAAATATCGGGTGGCTGTCAATTTGTTATTGGCAGTCACCCGTTTTTTTGTTTGTGATTTTTAGCTGTTTGCTTGGACAAGACTCTTTATTATCGGTATGATAAGGCAGAGCATATATACTATAGTGGCAGGGTTTGTAAAGACGTATCTGCGACATTCTTTCGGTGTAAGCACGTTTTCACTGTCATCAATGATAAGCTTTTTAAGGCTTGTGAAAAGAACCATAAAGCCCACCAGACCTATGACTATCTCAGCAACGCTCATGAAGGTTTCATAGTGTTCAAGCCCTATTGCGTCAGATATGGACGAGAAGTTTGCAAGCAGATTGTTTAGACAGTGTATTATAACTGTTGGCAGTATCGAGCCGCACTTTGCGGCGATAATAGCGTAAACAAGTCCTGTGCCGAATGCCGAAGCCGCCTGAGGGATATTTCCGTGCATAAGTCCGAATGCAAGCGCTGAGAAAAGCACCGCCGCACCCCTTCCGTATGGGCTTAGAGCCGTGAGGATCGCTCCACGGTAGATAAATTCCTCCACGATAGGGGCTATTATCACAACGTATGAGAACTGCACTATTACTGCAATGGCAGAGGGCTGATGAATGGAAAAATCGCTTGTGGGAACTGTCACTCCGTTTTGACCAAGTATACCCGTGAGGATAGATATGAGCTGTGACAGCAGAATGTTTATCACAAAGCAGGCTGAAAACCATTTTAGCCCTTTTACTGCCGTGCCTTTTTTCGGCTTTATGAAGCTTGATTCTCGTTTTCGGAAAAGTATAGCAAAAACTATCCCAAAAACAAGCACGCTCATAAGAGTAATAAACAAATTTGCCGTCATGGAAAAAGTAGTTGAGCTTATAAAAGCGGTCTGCTTTTTCAGATAGCTGAGAACTGCCGAGTAGCTAAGAGTGATTTTTCCTGAGTGGTAAGTGTATGCAACGTAAAAGAATAACACTGCGAATATCCTGTTTAGCAGGTTGTATAGAATGAGCAGAAGTGAAATTTTCACGCAATCTATAGTAAGAAGTTTCTTTTCCTGCTGTTTTTCAGGGGTCAGCAGAGAAACAGACTTTTTGGTAGTCAAATATTATTCCTCCCTTGTTCGGTCTTATCTATATATTATAACACACAACATGGTGCTTTTGCAAATGGTATTTTGTCAGGTATGTGATGAAATGTTATGGATTTGTAAATAAATAAGAGAAATTTTGTGATAACTATTGCATTTTATCAACCTTGTTGTATAATATAATTAGCACTCAAATAGATAGAGTGCTAATTATATGGAACAGTATTCAAAGAAAGTAAAATATTATTAAGGAAAGGTCGAGATTTTATGCAGACAAAAGAATTTAAGGCAGAATCCAAAAGACTGCTTGATATGATGATCAATTCGATCTACACTCATAAGGAGATTTTTCTCAGAGAGATAATCTCAAATGCAAGCGACGCTATTGATAAGCTGTATTTCAAGTCCTTGACAGACACTTCTGTGGGAATGAAAAAGAGCGACTTCGCTATCAATATCGCTATCGACAAGGAAAACAGAACGCTTACAGTTTCTGATAACGGCATCGGTATGACCGAGGAGGATCTTGAAAACAACCTTGGTACTATTGCAAACTCAGGCTCGTTCGCTTTCAAGAAAGACAATGACCTTGGGGACGATGTTGACATCATCGGTCAGTTCGGTGTAGGCTTCTATTCTACTTTTATGGTAGCGAAGGAAGTTACCGTTGTAACAAAGGCTTTTGGCAGCGATCAGGCTTATAAGTGGACATCTGACGGTGTTGAGGGCTACACAATAGAAGAGTGTGACAAGCCTGACGGCGTTGGTACAACTATCACACTTAAACTCAAGGACGATACTGATGACGAGAAGTATTCAACATATCTTGATCAGTATCAGATACAGTCACTTGTGAAGAAATATTCTGACTACATCAGATTCCCTATCAGAATGGAAGTCGAGCATACTCATTATAATGAGGAGGGTAAAGAGCCAGAGGTACACAAGGCTATCGAAACTCTTAACAGCATGACCCCTATCTGGAAGAAGAACAAGAGCGAGCTTAAAGACGAGGATTACAACAACTTCTATATGGAGAAGTTCGGCGACTATGAGCCTCCTGTAACTCATATCCACTCAAAGAACGAGGGCGTTGCAACATATGATGCACTGCTTTATATACCTGCCCGTGCGCCTTTTGACTATTACTCAAAGGACTATGAAAAGGGACTCCAGCTTTATTCAAGCGGTGTAATGATAATGGAAAAATGTGCAGACCTGCTTCCTGACTGGTTCAGCTTTGTAAAGGGCGTTGTTGACTCTGAGGACCTCTCACTGAACATCTCCCGTGAGCTTTTACAGCAGGACAGACAGCTCAAGATAATCGCAAAGAACCTTGAAAAGTCCATAAAGAACGAGCTTGCAAAGCTTCTGAAAAACGACCGTGAGAAGTATGAGAAGTTCTACAGCGTATTCGGGCTTCAGTTCAAGTTTGGCATTTATCAGTCATACGGCGCTGCAAACGAAACTCTGAAAGATCTCCTTATGTTCCCGTCCTCATTTGACGGCAAGAACGTTACACTCAAAGAGTATGTTTCAAGAATGAAAGAAGATCAGAAAGAGATCTACTATGCTTGCGGCGAAACAAAGGAAAGGATCGAAATGCTCCCTCAGCTTGAAAAGATCAAGGATAAGGGCTATGAAGTTCTTTACTTCACACAGGACGTTGATGAGTTCGCTATCAAGGTGATGATAAACTATGACGGCAAGCCTTTCAAGTCCATAAGCGACGCTGATCTCGACCTTGACACAGAGGAAGAAAAGGAAGAGGCTCAAAAGCTTGACGAAGAG
>UMBE01044544.1_pt1 | contig 11424 bp, 8 predicted proteins | sample 1963881 | NCBI WGS metagenome assembly UMBE01 (sample SAMEA4835933, study PRJEB28245) | human gut metagenome | biome: gut microbiome; material: fecal sample | place: Denmark | collected 2008 | reverse complement strand
CCGCACCCAAAAAGTTGCATTTATAAGTTGAACTCAAGAGAAATTGGATAATAGAAGTCGCATCTTTTACAGATGCGTGGATTGAAACTTTTCATCTCCGCATAAATAAGAAAAGCTATGTCGCATCTTTTACAGATGCGTGGATTGAAACTGCTGTTGTAAAATCATCAGAAGGAAACAAGACGAGTCGCATCTTTTACAGATGCGTGGATTGAAACCTTCGTCCAAAGTTTTAACTTCAAATGTTCCACGTCGCATCTTTTACAGATGCGTGGATTGAAACTGCTGAAAATGCAGGGTATGGGGCACGTCTGAAAGTCGCATCTTTTACAGATGCGTGGATTGAAACAGTCTCCCGGGCATTGCGTCCATGCACCTGGAGGTCGCATCTTTTACAGATGCGTGGATTGAAACCCCGACCAAGCATGGACAGTCACCGGCAAAACCAAGTCGCATCTTTTACAGATGCGTGGATTGAAACTTACCAGAGTGCAGGAGTTTTTTCGCAATGCCAGTCGCATCTTTTACAGATGCGTGGATTGAAACGTCCGTTTTAGAATACAACAGTAATAATGCAACTAATAAGTCGCATCTTTTACAGATGCGTGGATTGAAACCACTCTTCAAAGGCGCGTTTGAACGTGTCTTTAATGTCGCATCCTTTACGGGGACAACTATTTATAATATTTTTTGCAAGAAGATTACAGGATTAAAATATTTGTTTGTTAGAAAATAAAATATATCTTTGTTGAACAGAGTTATAAAGATACCTTATTACTCAAAGCATAAACACCTTATATTACGTTAACCTAAACATATGATATATACAAATAAAGAATACTGTCTTGAGGTTAAAGGAAGCATGGCCTGCTTTACCCGTCCGGAGATGAAAGTCGAAAGAGTTAGCTACGACATAATAACGCCATCTGCTGCCCGAGCTATTTTCGAATCTATATTTTGGAAACCAGCCATACAATGGAATATTACTCGAATAGAAGTATTAAATCCAATCAGATGGTTTTCCATGAAAAGAAATGAGATTGGAAGTTTAATGAGCCCCCGTTCATCCGGATTATTCATCGAAGATAATCGGCAACAAAAATCCAGTTTGTTACTAAAAGATGTTTGCTATAGAATTTTTGCAGAGTTGGAATTTATACCTATAAGAAATAGAGCGAAAGAAGATATGTTGAAAGTGCCATCAAAGTCCTCTGACGAAAATCCAGGCAAATATAATGCTATGTTCGAACGTAGAGCTAAAAAGGGGCAATGTTTCAATCAACCCTATTTAGGTTGCCGTGAGTTCTCCGCAGATTTCACATACATCGAAAATCCGGTAAAAGGAAACGGAATACCCGAAGATCGTGATTTTGGATATATGCTATATGATATGGATTTCACAAACGAAAAAGATCCAAAGCCAATGTTCTTCAGGGCTATAATGAAACAAGGAGTCTTGATCGTTCCATCCATTAACAGTGAGGAGGTACGCCGATGATTTTGCAAGCATTATACGAATACTACCAGCGTAAAGCTGCTGATCCGGGGAGTACTATTGCTCCCCATGGATTAGAATGGAAAGAAATACCTTATCTTATTCTGATAGATAAAAAAGGGAATTTTTTAGAACTACAGGATACCACCGAGGGGGTAGGAAAACAGAAACGAGCAAAAAAATACCTGGTCGTCAAAAGTAAAGGACGTACCGGCAGCAACAGTTGGCAAACGGCAAATGTATTTTGGGACCATTTCGGATATGTGTTAGCCCAACCTAAAAATACGGATGATAAAGGAATGCCAAAAGCACTGGACGATGCCGCTAAACAAAATAAAACCTTTGTTCAGGAGGTCAGGCGGCTTGCCGAAATGTATCCTTCCAATGAAGAGATTCAAGCAGTAGCCAAATTTTACGATAATCCTGATAATCTTCAACGTATAAAAATGGACCCTTTATGGGAAGAATGTATCAAAAAAGACGGGACAAACATCTCCTTTAAAGTAGCAGGAAACAATACTATCGTGGCTGCAAATCCGGATGTAACATCATCTATAGAAGACTGTTCAGACAAAGATGAACCTACAGGGATATGCCTCATCACCGGAAAAAAGGCTCCGATAGCCATACTCAATAGTGCCATAGCCATACCCGGGGGTAAGAGCGGAGCTAAACTGGTTGGCTTTCAAAAGAAATCGGGTTACGATTCTTATTATAAAGAGCAAGGTATGAACGCACCCATTTCAAAAGAAGCGGAAGCTGCTTATACCACAGCTTTAAATTCTTTATTGGGAAAAGATTCCTCTAACAAATATCGCTTGCATGACACATCCGTTGTTTTCTGGTCTCAGAAACCGACAAAGTTGGAGCAATGTTTCTGTTTCATATTTACATCTCCTCCCAAAGATGATCCGGATAAAAACACGGAAGTTATCAGAGACTTCTTGAAGTCCCCGTTCTCGGGAGTATTGAATGACGAGGACAAAACTCCCTTTTACGTGTTAGGTTTATCTCCTAATGCCGCCCGTATCTCCGTTAGATTCTGGCGACAAGGAACAGTAGGCGAATTTGCCAGTCACATCAGACAACATTTTAAGGACTTGGAAATCATTAAAAGCAAGAATCAAAGAGCCTATTTTTCTTTATTCAACTTACTGACCCAAGTTGCTTCCTTAAATAAAATGGAAAATCTGCCTCCCTGCTTAGCCAGCGATTTAAGTCAAAGCATATGGGATAACCAACCCTACCCGACCACATTGCAGATGCAATGTCTGATACGAATCAAAGCAGACCGGAATATAACGTCGATAAGAGCCGCTATACTCAAAGCCTACTTAAATAGAAAATTCAGAAATCATAATAATCCACCTAAAGAAATTCAAATGGCATTAGATTTAGAAAATAAAAACCAAGCGTACTTATGTGGCCGCTTGTTTGCTATCCTTGAAAAGATCCAGAGTGATGCTATCCCAGGAGCAAATTCTACGATCAAAGAGCGTTACTACGGTGCAGCGTCGACAACCCCGACAACTGTATTCGGCCGCTTGTTGTCTTTATCCAGACATCACCTTGCAAAATTTGATACCGGGAAATCTGTTTATTATGAAAAATTATTGCAAAGTGTTATCACCAACCTGGATAGTAACGGATTACCTAAATATTTATCGATGGACGACCAATCGCGTTTCGCAATCGGTTATTACCATCAAAGAGAAGATTTATATAAAACAACAACAGATAAAGAAAAAAATTAATACTATACAAATATGGAAACAGCAATAAACAATCGTTACGACTTCATTTATTTATTTGATGTACAGGATGGTAATCCGAACGGTGATCCCGATGCCGGAAATTTACCCAGAGTTGATCCGGAAACAGGTGAAGGCCTGGTTTCCGATGTCTGTCTGAAGCGTAAAGTCCGGAACTTTGTTCAAATAGTAAAAGGAGGAGAAAGACTGTATGATATATTCATTAAAGAGAAAGCGGTATTGAATAATCTGATCGCAGACGCTCATAAACAGGAAGGGGTTAAAGATATAAAAGAGAAAGGAGATAAAACAGAGGCTGCTCGGCAATGGATGTGCAGAAACTTTTATGACATAAGGACATTTGGAGCCGTACTAAGTACAGGCGAAAATGCCGGACAGGTTCGTGGCCCTATCCAATTTACTTTTGCCCGTTCCATCAGTCCGATTGTTACTGCCGAACATAGTATAACCCGTATGGCTGTGGCTACGGAGGATGAGGCTAAAAAACAGAGTGGAGATAACCGCACTATGGGACGTAAATTTACAGTTCCTTACGGACTATATAAAGCTAACGGATTTATTTCCGCTCATTTAGCCGCACAAACCGGATTCAATGAAGATGACCTGAACTTATTCTGGGATTCATTGAAAAACATGTTCGATCACGACCATTCAGCAGCCAGAGGAATGATGAATGCCCGCAAATTGATCGTATTCAAACACAGTACAGCATTAGGTAATGCTTCAGCTCATTCTTTATTCGGTTTAGTGAAGGTTCAACTTAAGGATGACCAACGCCCACCCCGTTCGTTCGACGATTATATTGTTACCATCGACAAGGATAAACTACCGGAAGGTGTAGAAGTTCTGGACATGATATGATAGAATACGGAGATGAGGACCTGTTGATGCTTTCCGGAATCCAACACATAACTTTCTGTAAACGTCAATGGGCCCTTATACATATCGAACAACAGTGGGCGGAAAACAACCTCACTATTGAAGGAAACTGGATGCATCAAAAAGTCGATGATCCTACCTTGATGAACCGCAATAAAGGCATAGTAACATTAAGATCCGTAACGCTTGTCTCCAGACGGCTGGGACTTTATGGTATCTCTGATGTAGTAGAGATGGTCGCTTCCACCTCCGGACAAAATTCAATAAGACATCCTAAATATCCGGGATTCTGGCAATTAATTCCGGTCGAATACAAACGAGGCAAACCTAAAAAAGATCAGATAGATGAAGTCCAGCTATGCGCACAAGCGATTTGCCTGGAAGAGATGTATAACGTCAGCATAGAAAAAGGCTTTTTGTATTATGGGGAAACTCGCCACCGAGAAGAGGTCCAGTTTACTGAAGAATTACGGAAACTGGTTGAAAATAAATGTGTCCAAATGCACAAGCTATACGAGCAAAAAGTTCTTCCGCCGGCAATATACAAAGCGCATTGCAAGTCATGTTCTTTATGTGACGTATGTATGCCTAAAGTACTGACAAAAACACCGAAAGTGAATACTTACCTGTCCCAGTTATACGATTAAAATATGAGAAAATTATTGAACACATTGTATGTAACTACTCCTGAAGCCTATTTAACTAAAGATGGAGAAAACGTTGTAATTAGGGTTAAGGAAAAAGATATATTCAGAATTCCGGTTTTAAATATAGAAGGTATTGTCACATTCGGATATATAGGTGCTTCTCCGGCATTAATGAAGATGTGTGCTGAAAGAAATGTAGGATTATGTTTTTTAAGTGCTAATGGACAGTTTCAAGGTAGAGTCTCCGGTCCGACAAAAGGAAATGTCCTTTTACGAAGAACACAATACAGGATTGCCGACGATGCAAATAAATCACTGGAAATCAGTCGGCTTTTTATTGCAGGAAAGATAGCAAATTCCCGGACGGTTATCGATCGTTTCAAAAGAGATCACATTTCTTCCGACAAACAGCTATCCTTGTTTTTATCCGTATCTGAAAAGTTAAAGAGATCAAAGAATCAGGCTTTAGTTGCTGAGTCCTCCGATACATTAAGAGGTATAGAGGGAGAAGCCGCTACAACTTATTTCTCTGTATTTAACCAGATGATCATATCGCAATGTGAGGATTTTCCTTTTAACGGGAGGAACAGAAGACCGCCCAAAGACAAAGTAAATGCTCTATTGTCATTCGTTTACACATTGCTGAATCATGAGGTACAGTCTGCATTGGAAACAGTAGGACTTGATCCATACGTAGGCTTTTTACATACCGATCGACCAGGAAGAGCGAGTTTAGCGTTAGATATGATGGAAGAGTTACGAGCCTACCTGGCAGACAGGTTGGTTTTGTCCTTAATTAATCGTAAACAGATATCCGGTAAAGGTTTTGTCGAACACGGAGATAACGGGATTGTAATGGATGAAGATATCAGAAAGGGAGTCTTACTCGCTTGGCAGAAGAGAAAAAAAGAGACAATAATCCACCCCTACTTAAATGAATCCGTACCGATAGGACTGATCCCATATATTCAGGCGATGCTTTTAGCTCGTTTTTTGAGAAACGATTTAGATAATTATCCGGTCTTTTTAATGAAGTAAGTTCATGTATGTTCTAGTTACATATGACGTAGAAACGATGACTTCCGACGGACAGCGCAGGTTACGTCAGGTAGCACGTCAATGCCTGAATTATGGCCAACGCGTCCAAAATTCCGTTTTTGAATGCTCTGTCTCGCCTGCTCAATTTACCGAGTTAAGATTAAAACTATCGGATATCATCGATCATAAAAAAGATAGTATTCGTTTCTATTTCTTGGGAAATAATTATTCTAAAAGAGTTGAATACATAGGTGTCGTCACATCCTATAATGTAGAAGATGAACTTATAATATAACTGTTTGCGAACATTAAGCATTAACAAAAAGCTGGAGTTTTCGCAATCATTGATTATTAGCCTATTAAACACTCCTATTAGTTTTATTTCATCAATAAAAAATCCAAAAAGTTTATTATCGCATAAATGCATTGATAACAGACTGTAAATGTTTGCATTATTTGTAATGCAGTCGTACCTTATATAGGTACGTGGATTGAAACAAAACGTTGCTTAACTATACGGAGGCGGGCAACGTGTCGTACCTTATATAGGTACGTGGATTGAAACTTCCCGGTCTGTTAGCAATATCGGCTCCATTGCTTGTCGTACCTTATATAGGTACGTGGATTGAAACTTAAATCCATTCCACAAACAAACATATTCCATGCGTCGTACCTTATATAGGTACGTGGATTGAAACACGGCAACGACTTTTTTGTTAAGATGTTCAATTGTCGTACCTTATATAGGTACGTGGATTGAAACCTTTGGAAAACCAAAAAGATAAAGAACCGGGAAATGTCGTACCTTATATAGGTACGTGGATTGAAACCAAGTTTGGGACGGCAAAAAGTACGAAACATTGACGTCGTACCTTATATAGGTACGTGGATTGAAACGTAAATCTGTTATCGCTAAGTTTATGGGCTTGACGTCGTACCTTATATAGGTACGTGGATTGAAACATTAATACCCATATTAGGGAAATTAGCGATATTGTCGTACCTTATATAGGTACGTGGATTGAAACATCAAAGATATTACTCCTGCATGTATTAGATATGTCGTACCTTATATAGGTACGTGGATTGAAACTATATAAAGAATCGGTAAAGTACCTGAATGAGCAGTCGTACCTTATATAGGTACGTGGATTGAAACATAGAGCTGTTGATCGTGTTTATCCTATTACAAGTCGTACCTTATATAGGTACGTGGATTGAAACTTATTTATGCGGAGATGAAAAGAAGACATTTTTGTCGTACCTTATATAGGTACGTGGATTGAAACCCAGATAGCAAATCTACCACACTGTTGGCCTCCGTCGTACCTTATATAGGTACGTGGATTGAAACGTATTTTCGCAGTCGAGAACAGTATTTAAAAACGTCGTACCTTATATAGGTACGTGGATTGAAACACCGACAACAACCTCTTTTTTATATTGGAAACTTCGTCGTACCTTATATAGGTACGTGGATTGAAACTGATAAAATTTTAGGTCAGATACATTTTGATTGTGTCGTACCTTATATAGGTACGTGGATTGAAACCTATGAGGAAACATGGTGTATCTGGTGTTAAAAGTCGTACCTTATATAGGTACGTGGATTGAAACCTCTTGCACTAACAGGTATGTTGAATAAGATGGGTCGTACCTTATATAGGTACGTGGATTGAAACCTCTTGCACTAACAGGTATGTTGAATAAGATGGAGTCGTACCTTATATAGGTACGTGGATTGAAACATCAAATAAATTGCCAAATACATCATTAGGCACAGTCGTACCTTATATAGGTACGTGGATTGAAACTACAATATTTTTTATTTTAACTATCTGTATCATAGTCGTACCTTATATAGGTACGTGGATTGAAACAAATCCTGTTTCTTTATCTGACACACAGGCGACGTCGTACCTTATATAGGTACGTGGATTGAAACACGGATGTAGATACGATCAAAATCCAAGGCCTTGTCGTACCTTATATAGGTACGTGGATTGAAACTGATAAAACAGGAATAAAACACAAAAAACCGTTCCGTCGTACCTTATATAGGTACGTGGATTGAAACAGGATTGTATGTAAGTGTAATAAAAAGAGGTGCGGTCGTACCTTATATAGGTACGTGGATTGAAACTATTGTGGCAGGAGAAGATGATCCTGAAAAATGGTCGTACCTTATATAGGTACGTGGATTGAAACTTGAGACGGATAAAACACTTGGAGCTAATGCTATGTCGTACCTTATATAGGTACGTGGATTGAAACTTGACAGTGATAACAGTAGCGTAATAAGTTTGCAAGTCGTACCTTATATAGGTACGTGGATTGAAACTGTAAAGGATAGACAGGATAATGCAGGGAAAGAAAGTCGTACCTTATATAGGTACGTGGATTGAAACCATAGCGGTAGGAGTAGCCATAATAGGGCCTGCGTCGTACCTTATATAGGTACGTGGATTGAAACCTGTTTGTCTCTTACTCCTTATTCCCAATTCATGTCGTACCTTATATAGGTACGTGGATTGAAACACGAATATAAATACGATCAAAGCCCAAGGCCTTTTGTCGTACCTTATATAGGTACGTGGATTGAAACAGGAACGGGTAAACATACTTGAATATGCCGCTTTGTCGTACCTTATATAGGTACGTGGATTGAAACTTTGAATTTACCCCCTTTAGAGGATATGGAAGCGTCGTACCTTATATAGGTACGTGGATTGAAACTTATATTGTACATCTATTGCCATCAAATGAATCATTGTCGTACCTTATATAGGTACGTGGATTGAAACAAGGTCAAAACGCTTATTATTAAGTATAGCGGTAGTCGTACCTTATATAGGTACGTGGATTGAAACTGACGGTAATTTAAAGGACGGTCTTACCGTTTGTCGTACCTTATATAGGTACGTGGATTGAAACCGTTATATGTTTTATAACATATAGTCGGTTGTTGGTCGTACCTTATATAGGTACGTGGATTGAAACAATGGACGAGCCGTTGAAAGAGCTGTCATACTTGGTCGTACCTTATATAGGTACGTGGATTGAAACAGTTGACAACCGGTACGCGTGTCCTTCGGAGTCTGTCGTACCTTATATAGGTACGTGCATTGGCCAGAAGTTGATACACGTGTCATAGCCGTCGCACCCGTAAAGGATGCGACGGTAATGTTATTGTTGTAATTCAGACACATTTCAATCCAAACGCACTATTATAACCAACTCAATCTGTAACACCTATCACATCAACAGTAGTTCCTCTACCCAAGCACCGTCCAAAACCAATCCGGCCCGTTCATCATAACACCTTCCATCTTCCAATATAAAAATCCCAGCATACACTCCCACTGTTCCCTGTTTACATAACTGTTCGAAATCCCATTTTCTAATGGATACGCTATACTGCTGTAGCTTACGTAACAACCAAAATTCCGGGCCAATCCGCTTCAGTTCCTCCAGTAAGGTTGCACCATCACCATAGCCGACCAAGATGGATACCGAGTCTTTATCGTCTATCAACCGGAACTTCTCTGCAGCAGTTGCAAACATAAAGTGCATTTCTGCAAAACCTTTATATAACAGACCTTTTATATTAGCCTTATCAAAGGTGTTACAATTGCTATAGAATAAGCTGAAATATTGAGCCATACACTCCGGAGAAAACAAGTCGCTCCCATCGGAAACAGACAGTATCTCCCGCAAAGCAGCCGCTCCCTTTCCCATCAAACCACGCAAAAGAGTATTCTCCAAATTAAAGACAAAAACCTGACCTAATTTACCCACATGATTCAATTTGCCTTCCCGGTTACATCTTCCTGCCGCCTGTATGATTGAATCCAGACCGGCAAAAGCACGGTATACTACAGGGAAATCAATATCTACCCCGGCTTCAACCAACTGCGTACTTATCACACGGACTGGTTCATTGTCCTTCAATTTCTGCTTGATCAATTTTATAACTTCCATGATATGCGCGGAGCACATCATACGCGACAAATGTAAAGTTCCTTCAGGCATCCGCCGGTAAAGCTCGCGCGCGTCCTTACGGGTATTTACAATACATAGCACACAATCATACCCGGACAGCTCGTCGGCAAGTTCATCGAAGTTAGTGGTTGTGCCTGGTTCCGGCCAATGCAGCTCCACCCGTTTAAAAGCCTCAAACAAATTATCATGCACAGAAGTAATTTCTGTCACGGGAGTTTTCAGTCCGTCAAAAGCCCCCGGTCCTGTTCCGATCCGACCGGAAAAAACGGGTAATGTGGCCGTAGTAAACAAAATACTGGCTTTAAAAGAGGCTTGCAAGCTCTGCAAGACATCCAGTATGGGGTGCAAAAACTCAACCGGTAACATCTGCGCCTCATCCAGAATAACAACAGAGTTACAGATATTATGCAATTTCCGGCATCGCGAAGTGCGGCAAGCATACAGCGATTCAAAGAACTGCACATTTGTCGTCACAATGATCGGAGCATCCCAATTTTCCGTTGCCAGCAAAGAAGGGGACCGTTCGTCGTTACTATCCTGTTGCAAATTACTATGATGCTCCACCACATTCTCCGCTCCGAAAATATCCCGGAGCACGGCAGCCGTCTGTACAATAATACTCGTATAAGGAATAACGATGATAATCCGTTTTTTTTTGTAACGAACGGCGTGGAGGAGTGCCCAAGCCATCGACGCCAATGTCTTTCCCCCACCTGTCGGAACTGTCAGGCTAAAAAAGCCGGGAAGGCTCTCGGCCATCTTCCGGCAACGGGACAGGATAGCCGCCCGTTTCTCATTGATGAAAGATGCTGGTGCATTTGCCGTAAGCGATTCCATATAGACATCAAACCGATCCTTCAACGTTTCCATAGAATCATATTGCCCACGCCTGGCTGCTTGTTCCGGATGCATAAACCGCTCCGTATCCAAGTAGTCGGCATCAACCAGGCAAGAGAACAACATGCGAATCCATTGATGTATATCCTTCTCAAAATCATCAATCAAAGGCTGGTCTAACGAAGCAACCACCTCTTGCATCTCTTCCGGTGCATCTTTCAGCATCTCCTGGTAGCAATCTGTTTTAGACAGACGTCTATTCAAATTGGCCTCCCCGGAAGAAGTCCAGTCCAGCAATCCCGAATGATGTCCGGCTATACAATAAGCCAATGGAGGATAATAACCCGGCAATTTTTCTCTCGCCAGAATCGCTCCAGCCGAGGAATGGTCGGGTTTATCCACTACTTTCTGTTCCACTGCCATGCCGGATGCGTTACGGATATAAGGTTGAAAACTATTCTTTGTATATTTCCCCATATCATGCCACCAGCCATTCTGCTTTCCCCAAGCCGCCGCCCCGAAAACAGATGCAAACGATTCGCTTAATGTGGCCGTACCGACTGAATGTTCCTTCACCGTCTGTATCCGGAAAGCATCCTCTTCTACTCTGACATGCGCTATAAAATCTTGTTCTTTCATCATTTCATATAATAATTTTCTGCTATCCATTCGCCATTTGCAATAGCGACCTATAAGTAGCTATATAACAATCTATTACTTCATTGCAAACTCTTTTTCATTTGCAATAACATTT
>UMBE01022614.1_pt1 | contig 11475 bp, 10 predicted proteins | sample 1963881 | NCBI WGS metagenome assembly UMBE01 (sample SAMEA4835933, study PRJEB28245) | human gut metagenome | biome: gut microbiome; material: fecal sample | place: Denmark | collected 2008 | reverse complement strand
GCTCCTTCCGCGTGCAGCTTTTTGGTGCTTCGCCTAAGCCCTTATTTGCTCCCCCAACTTTCCGTGAAGAACCAAAAAACCTGCTTGCAAAACGCCGCCGACTGTGCTAAAATGCCGAAGCATCCACATTTTTCGGAGGATTTTGCCTGATGGCGACCTTGCTTCTTGTCGTGATTTATCTTTCCTTCATCAGCCTTGGCGTGCCGGATTCGCTGCTCGGCACGGCGTGGCCCGTCCTCTACCGCGAACTCGGCGTGCCGCTTGCGTCCCAGAGCGCCGTGAGCATCCTCTGCTCCCTCGCGACGATGACCTCCAGCATGAACAGCGCCCGCATCATCTCCCACCTCGGCACGGGCAAAGTGACCGCGTTCTCAACGCTTTTGACCGCCGCCGCCCTGCTCGGCTTCTCCTTTTCGGGCAGCTTCTGGTTCATGTGCCTGATGGCGATTCCGCTTGGGCTGGGCGCGGGCTGCGTTGATTCGGCGCTGAATAATTATGTTTCCATCCACTATAACGCGACCGTCATGTCCTTCCTGCACTGCTTTTATGGCGTTGGCGTAATGGTCAGCCCGTACATCATGTCCGTCGTCATTAACAGCGCGGTCGGCTGGCGCGGCGGCTACCGCACGGCAAGCCTGATTCAGGCGCTTATCGGCAGCATCCTCCTGCTGGCGCTGCCCTTGTGGAAAAAGGCGCACGGCGAAGAGTCTATTCAGGCGGAAAAGAAGATGAAAGTCCTGCCGATTTCGCAGACGCTGCGGATTCCGGGCGCGCTGATGACCTGCCTGCTCTTCCTGACCTTCTGCGCGATTGAGGTCATCTGCGGCGGCTGGAGCGCAACGTACATGGTGGAAGCGAAGCACATGCCCGCGAATTTGGCGGCGCGCGCGACGATGTACTTCTACCTCGGCATGGCGCTGGGGCGCTTCCTCTCCGGCGTTGCGGCGAAGAAGCTGACCCCGTGGCAGATTATCTTTATCTCGATGGGCATCCTCGGCGTGTCGCAGACGACGCTGCTTGTTTCCGGCAACAACGTCCTGACGATGGCGGCGCTGCTGATGACGGGCTTGGGCGTCGGCCCGCTGTACCCGAATTTCAACTACATGACCCCCCTGCATTTCGGCAAGGACGTCAGCCAGTCGGTCATGGGGATGCAGATGACTTTCGCGTCCATCGGCACCATTGCCGCCCCCGCCCTCTGCGGCGTGCTGGGACAGCTGCTCGGCATGGGCATTTTCCCGGCGTATTTGATGATATTCTACGTCCTGACCGCCGTCGGCATTATCGCCCTGCGCCGCACGCTCCGGCAGGTGGGACGGCTTCAGCAATGAGCAATGAACAATTAGCAATGAAAAGCGCGTCCGCAGATTTTGCAGACGCGCCTTTTTAGGTGCGCTAAAAGTCAAGTATGGGAGTGTGCACTGCGAAGGTTTCCAAAGGGCGATCGCAAAGCCCTTTGGTCGCTCCCGCAGGAGCGAAATCCCTGCACAACAGGCAAGCAGTGCCTGAAAGTGCCATCACGCCGCAATGCCGCGCATTGTCTTCCTAAACACATGCGCGAACAGCGTCACCGTGCACAAGACCGCGAGCACATCCGCAATCGGTTCGGCGAGGAAAATCGCAAACACCGTGTCCGGAATGAACAGCGGCAGCAGATACACCAGCGGAATCAGCAGAATCAGCTTGCGCAGGCACGCCAGAAATAGGCTGCACTTCGCATTCCCCAACGCCACAAACGTCTGCTGACACGCAATCTGCGCGCCGAAAATCGTCACGCCCGCCATGTATAGGCGCACGCATGGAATTGCGTACTCCCGCAGCGCCGCGTCCGGGGTCAGCAGATAGACAAAAATCTGCGGCGCAAAGATGCACGTCAGCCCCAGCAACGCCGAGAACGCCAAGCACGAAATCAGCAGTATCCGGAACGCGGCTTTCACCCGCTCCGGGCGCTTTGCACCGTAGTTGAAGGAGATAATCGGCTGCGCGCCCTGCGAAAGCCCCTGCAAGGGCAGCAGCGCAAACTGCATCAGCGTGGAGCAGATGGTCATCGTGCCGACGGCGAGGGTGCCGCCTGCCGCGCGCAGCGACGTGTTGAAGCACACGGACACAAGGCTCTCCGTGCTCTGCATAATGAACGGCGCGAGTCCCAGCGCCACGCACGGCGCAAGCAGCTTCCAGTTCAGGCGCAGCAGACGGCGCTTCAAGTGCAGAATCGTCTGCCTGCCCGTCAGGAAGCGCAGGACGAACGCCGCGCTCACGGCCTGTGAAATCACCGTCGCCAGCGCCGCGCCCTGCACATCCATGTGGAAAACGAAGATGAACAGCGGGTCAAGCAGCGTGTTCAGCACCGCGCCAATCAGCACCGTCAGCATCCCCGCCTTGGAGAAGCCCTGCGCGGTGATGAACGGGTTCAGGCCGAGAGACAGCTGCACGAACACCGTGCCGAGGCTGTAAATGGCAATGTAGCGCTGGGCGTAAGGCAGGGCATCCTCCGTTGCGCCGAACGCCAGCAGAATCGGCGTGTAGAAGCAGGAAAGCACAACCGTCAGCACTGCCGAAACGCACAGCAGCAGCGCCGTGCAGCTGCCCAAAATCCCCTCCGCCTTCTCGTTGTTCCGCTGCCCCATCGCGATGGATGCAAGCGGCGCGCCGCTGGATGCGCACAGCGCCGCGAACGCCGAAACCAGCAGGATAATCGGCAGGCAGACGCCCAGCCCCGTCAGCGCGAGCGTGCCCACGTCGGGGATGTAGCTGATGTAGATGCGGTCAACAAGGTTGTAGAGCATATTGACGAGCTGCGCGGTGATGGTGGGAATCGACAGGCGCAGCATCAGCCGCCCGACGGGTTCATTCGCGAGGTCGGGGCGGCGCGGTGCAGTGGACATAGAAAGCCTCCTTTTTTGTAAACATGAGATAATTCGCCGTCAATGCCCGGAACTCCTCTTGCTTTGCGGAATTTTCGTGTTTATACTAATTCTCATCTAAACCATGTCATTCGCACAGCATCTTTTCCGCCCTGGCTTTGCATCGTTCCGCTCGCGCGTACCTCCAGTACGCCTCGCTTCACTCAGCTTTGCCAAAACGAAAAATCTGCTATGCTCGATGCCATGTTTTAGAATCGAATTAGTATCACTTGTGCTTTTCGGGCGAATCTGGTATACTGGATGCAATCCAACGGAAAGGTCGTGCGGATATGCCGGATTTGCTCCCTGCCGCCGAAGCGCTGGCGGAGAAACGCTGCCTTGTCACCCTGCGCAATCAGCCGGATTTTGTGCTGCTTCAGCCCATTGACGCGCGGGACACGCTTTCGCAGGAAATGCCGCTGCTTGCCGCGCAGACGACGCAGAGCTTCCTGCACGTCGCGTTTCCGGTGGAAGCGTGGAATGTGGATTTGTCCCCGTGGGACGCGCCGCCTGTGTTCGGCAGGGAAGCTTTCGGGCACGGCGCGGCGGATACGCTGGATTGGCTGCGGTCGCGCCTGATGCCGGAAGTGCGCGCGAAGTATGCGATTTCGCCGGATGCGCCCGTCATCCTTGGCGGATATTCGCTGGCGGGGCTGTTCAGCCTGTGGAGCGCGGCGCAGGTGGATGATTTCGCTGCTGTCGCTGCCATGTCGCCGTCGGTGTGGTTTCCGGGCTGGGCGGATTATGCCGATGCGCACCCTGTGCTTGCCCGCGTCGTCTACCTCAGCTTGGGCGACCGGGAGGAAAAGAGCCGCAATCCGGTGCTGGCGAGCGTCGGCGACGCCATCCGACGGGAGGACGCACGGCTCAGCGAGCGGGGCGTGCGGCATACGCTGCAATGGAACGTTGGAAATCACTTTCAGGACGCAGAGAAGCGCTGTGCGGACGGCTTCGCGTGGTGCATGGCTCAACAAAAGGCAGAGGGGAAAAACACATGAACATGAAACAGTATGAAACGTTTGAATTGCGCTTCGGCGGAGAGGTCTTGCCGGACGCGTGGGCGCAGATCGACCTGACGGCCACCTTCTCCTGCGCGCAGGAGTCCCTGACGGTCAAGGGCTTCTATGACGGGGAAAGCGATGGGCGGGGCGTTTATGTCGTGCGCTTCCTGCCGCAATATGCCGGCGTTTATCGCTATCAAGTCCGCGGCGCGGTCACGGCGGAGGGCGAAATTGTCTGCGAAGCGTCCTCCACGGAGGCGCACGGAATCGTCCGCGCCGTCGGCACGCACTTTGCCTTTGCGGACGGCGCGCCTTATATTCCCTTCGGCACAACCGTCTATGCGCTTATCTCGCAGGACGACGCGCTGGTGGAGCAAACGCTGCAATCCCTTGCCGCCGCGCCCTTCAATAAGCTCCGCCTGTGCGTTTTTCCCAAGGATTACGACTACAACCACAATGAGCCGCCGCTGTACGCCTTTGCGTGCCGCGAGGACGGCTCATGGGACACATCGCGTCCAAGCATCGCCTTCTATCAGCGTCTGGAACGCATCCTTCGCCGCATTGCCGCGCTGGGCATTCAGCTCGACCTGATTCTCTTCCACCCCTATGACCGCTGGGGCTTTGCCGCCATGCCGCAGGCGGATAATTTCCGTTATTTAGACTATCTGCTCCGCCGCCTGTCCGCCATGCCGGAAATCTGGTGGTCGCTGGCCAATGAATACGACCTGTGTATGCCGAAGAAAACGCTTGCGGACTGGGAGGCGCTCGAAGCCTTTGTCGCCTCCTGCGATCCGTATCATCACCTGCTGTCCTGCCATAATTGCTTCTGCTTCTGGGACTTCAAAAGAAAAGACGTGACCCATGCCTCCATCCAGACTCGGGTGCTGACGGAAATTCCTCGTTATCTGCGCGAATACGGCAAGCCCGTCGTCATTGATGAATGCTGCTACGAAGGCGACCTGCCGCATATCTGGGGAAGCATATCCGGTCAGGAGATGGTTCGGCGCTTCTGGCGCTGCTATGTCGGCGGCGGCGCCTGCACGCACGGCGAAACCTTTTTGTCGCCGGACGACGTGCTGTGGTGGGCACGCGGCGGCGTCCTGAAGGGCGAAAGCCCGAAGCGCATCGCGTTTCTGCGCCGCGTCATCGAGGAGCTTCCGGGCTTCCTGTCGCCGCTGGAAAGCGTATGGGAGGAGGCCGAGCGGCAGGACGAAGCGCAGCGTCCCGACTGGATTCGCCCCTTCCTTGCCAGCCTGTCGCGAATGGCTCCGCCCGACCGGCACATGCTGCTTTGCGGGGAGCATCTCTGGGCGGCGCACTGCGCGGAGGACGCTTATCTGTGGTATTACGGTCAGCAAACAGCTCGGGAGCAAATCATCAAGCTGCCGCCGGCGCATAGATACCGGGTCGAGGTGCTGGACACATGGAATATGACCCGCGAGACGCTGCAAACGGGCGTAAGCGGGCGTGTCGTGCTCACGCTGCCCGGTCGGGAGGATATGGCGGTGCTGGCGGTTCGGATGGACTGACCGCACGTGAAGCCCGCGCTGCATTCTTCTTTTCTTTTTCCCCATAATCACAAGAAAATGAAGGTGCAGTTGTCAAACCTCACAAAGAAGCGACGGCAAATTCTACGCCGAGATTTTGTTGAAGTCTTGACAATCCCATCCCGTCGTGTATAATAAATGGTATTACACCGCAAAAAATGCGGAACGAAAAAGAGGTTATTCAGATGCAGACTCGTCGTGAATTTTTGAAGAAGAGCGCCGCCCTGCTGGGCAGCGCCGCGGTTGTCGGCAGCGTTCCCGGACTGCTGAAGGCGCAGGCGGAGGACGGTCAGGAAGTTCCCGCGTACCCCTACCCCTATGTCGAACTGGATCCGGCATACGTCGAGAAGCTCGCCTATGAAGGCTACTTCGAGAACGGCTGCTGCTTCGGCGTCGCCAAGGCGATTCTGGTTGCCCTGCGCGAGAAGGTTGGCTATCCCTATACCGTCATCCCGGAAGAGATGTTCGCCAACGGCAAGGAAGGCTACACCTGCGGCACGCTGTGCGGCGCACTCGGCGGCGCGGTGGCGATGATTGGTCTGGTCTGCGCGTCTGCGGATTCCCGCCAGCTGACCAAGGATCTGTTCGCGTGGTACTGCTCCACCAATCTGCCGATTTACCAGCCTGAAGCGGCTGCACCCGTGCAGACGGTGGCGCCCAGCGTCAACTGCATTGACTCCATCACCAAGTTCATGACGGCTGCGAATGTCGAGCGCGGCGATATCATCCGCAAGCGCCGCTGCGGCGGCCTGAGCGGCGACGTGGCGCGCCGTACGGTTGAGCTGCTGAACGCACACTTCGGCTTCGCGGAGCTGCCGGTCGCCTCTCCCGTGGCGGAGGAAGAAACCCTCGCGCCCAACGAATACATCGGCGAAGCGCAGTCCTTCGGCGGCACCCTCCGCGTGAAGGTCACGATGGACGGCGACAAGATCGCTAAGATCGACATCCTGTCCCACAGCGACACCGCCGGCGTGTGCAATCCCGCCTACGACACCGTGCCGGGCAAGATTATCGAAGCGCAGTCCACGAATGTTGACGCGGCGACGAACGCAACCATCTCCAGCAAGGCCATCATGGCGGCTGTGGAAGACGCGCTGAGCAAGGTCGGCAAGTAATTACCGAATTTCAACAAACACATTGGGAGGGCTTGCATGGGCGCTGCCCGGCACGCCCTCCCTTTCTTTCATCGGTCATAAGCGCCGAAAGGAGGTCATCAAGCCATGTTCAACATTGGTTTTTCGGAACTGCTGCTGGTGCTGCTGGTCGCCTTTCTGGTGGTCGGGCCGAAGGATTTGCCCAAGGTTGCCCGCTGGCTGGGGCGCACGGTGAAGAAATCGCGCCGCCTGCTGAACGAAATCAAGAAGGAATCCGGCTGGGACGAGCTGGAGAAGGAAGTTCGCGATGTTCAGCACGACGTCAAGAACACCGTGAAGCAGGGCGATGTCTCCGCGGAATTGCGCGAGGCGAAAAAATCCGTGCAGGACAGCGCGGAAAAGTTTGACAAGGACACGAAATCGAACTGAGGGAGGACACAAACATGCGTCTGGGAACCACGGAAATCATCCTGATTGTCGTATTGGCGCTGGTGCTGTTCGGCGGCGGCAAGCTGGCGGGCGTCGGCAAGGCGCTGGGCAAGAGCATCAAGGACTTCAAGAATGAAGTGAAGGACGACAAGGCGGAGGAAAAGTCCAAAGAGGACAAAAAGGACGAAACATGAAGCAGAAGCAGACGACCCCTGCCGAGGAGACGGAAGACAAGCGCCCGAATGAGACGCCCGACGGGGACTCATCCGATGGAGAGTCCTCCGATGGCGAATTCTCCGATGGCCTGAAGGAAGCGGGCGAATCCATGCTGTCGCACCTGATGGCGCTGCGCAAAGTGCTGCTCATATCCGCCGCGGCGGTGCTGATCGGCTTCGTCCTCGTCTTTTATCTGGCGATTGACCCGCTGATGGCGCAGATTCTCGCCCCCATTCAGGCGCGCGGGATTCAGGTGATTTTCACCACCATGTCCGAGGCGCTGGTGACGAAGTTCAAGGTGGCGCTGCTGGCAGGCATGATTATCGCCAGTCCCGTTGTCATCTGGGAGATTTGGGGGTTCATCAAACCCGCGCTGTACCCGCAGGAGAAGCGGAAGTTCCGCCTGCTGTTCGTGCTGGCGCTGCTGCTGTTCCTGACGGGCGTTGTGTTCTGCTATTTCGCCGTGTATTCTCTGGCGGTGGATTTCTTCCTCGTTGCGGGCGATTCGCTGGCGACGCCGATGCTGTCCATTGACAAGTACGTCAGCTTCCTGTTCGGCTTCCTCGTGCCGTTCGGGGTTGCGTTCCAGCTGCCGGTGGTGCTGTACCTGACGACGCGCGTTGGGCTGACGACGCCCGACATGCTCCGCAGCAAGCGGAAGTATGTCATTCTGGCGATTTTCGTCCTCGCGGCGATTTTGACGCCCCCGGATGTGGTGTCGCAGGTGGCGCTGGGTCTGCCGATGTGCGGGCTGTACGAAATCGGCATACTGGTCAGCCGCTGCACGAAGGCAAGGGAGCGGGCATAAGGGGATGAAATGCGCTGCGCATGGCTGATGCCGCAGCGCTTTTTGCGTGGGGGCGGATGAGGTCGTTCCCCCGAAATTCAAAAAATTTTAACACCTTTTCCGGCGGATTTGCTTGTCATTCGCCCTGACTTGCGCTATAATAAGGAAAGTACCCCCTCAATGAAATGTATAGAGATGGGAGAGAATAAGTTTATGCAGAAAAAGGCTCTGCTGGCACTGCTGCTGGTGCTCACGATGATTCTCAGCGGCTGCTCGCTGATTGTCAAGGACGAAGCGGTCGATGCCGCGCGCGTGGTCATCCGCGTGGGTGATGATACCTATACCAAGGCACAGGTGCAGGCGCAGATTCAGAATCAGGTCAACTATATGACCGCCCTGTATTCCAGGTACGGCCTGTCTTTCGACAGCACCAATGCGGACGTAATGAGCAGCCTTACCGACAACGTGCTTAACAGCCTTGTCGAGCGTTCTGTGCTGCTGGCGAAGGCGAAGGAGCTGGGGCTTGACCAGCTGACGGACGAAGAAAAGACGAAGATTGAAGAGAATACCGCGTCTCAGCTGGATTCTCTGCGCAAGAGCGCGGCGACCGAGTTCTCCCTTGACCTCGAAACGCAGCTGGAGGAAATCAACGCCAAGCTGGATGAAATCGGCTACACGGAGGAAGTTGTCCGTAAGAGCGTGACCGAATCCCTGCTCATCACCAAGGCGGAAGATTACGCGGTGAAGGACGTGACCGTGACGGAGGACGAAATCGTCGCGGACTTCAACAGCAAGGTTGAAGCGGCGAAGACCTCCTACGAATCCGACCTGTCCGCGTATGGCAAGGCGGTGCTCAACGGCACGACGGTCTACTATCGTCCGGCGGGCTACCGCAACGTCAAGCAGATTCTGATTAAGTACAGCGACGAAGATTCCGCGCTGGTGTCCAATATCCAGACCGCGCTGGACAACGTGATTACCGAGCAGAACAACGCCGCCAACGTGATGGCGAAGCTGGGCGTGGCGAACATGGACGAGCTGGCGAATCAGGTCACTGTGACGCTCAAGCCCGCGACCGAAACGCCCACCGCGACCGTGGAGGTTGAAAGCTCCGTGTCCGCGTTCGAGGAAGGCCTCGACGAGACGGTGGCTGCGACGGCTGTGACGATTGCCGAAGCGAAGGCGAAGCGCGCGTTCCTTGAGCAGCAGCTGGCGGACGCGAAGGCGAAGGCGCTGGCGAACATTACCCCCGAAGCGGACGAAGTGCTGGCGGCGCTGGCGGAAGGTCAGGACTGGGACACGCTGGCGGAAGCCCACAACGACGACCCCGGCATGAAGGCGGGCGCGGTGAACGCGGCAACCGGCTATCCGGTCTGCGAGGGCTTCACGCAGTTTGACGCTGCCTTTGTCGAGGGCGCGATGGCGCTGCAAAACGTCGGCGATTACTCCGACAAGATTGAAGGCAGCTACGGCTACTACATCATCCAGTACACCTCCGACGTGGTGGAAGGCGCGGTGGACATGGAGACGGTGCACGACACCATTTCCTCCTCCTTGCTGAGCAGCAAGCAGAGCACCGTGCGCGACGAAGTGGTGGCGCAGTGGGTGAAGGATGCCAACGCCACGATTAACAAGGACATCCTGAACGACTAATTCCCAATACAGCAAAATCCCCCGATTCGCGTAGAGTCGGGGGATTTTTGTGGGTTCTTCACGGAATCTTGGGGGAGCAAACAAGGGCTTAGGCGAAGCGCCAAAAAAAGCTGCACGCGGAAAGAGCATGAAAGCGCGACCAACTCAATCGCGAAAAGGGGTCAAGGGGCAATTGCCCCTTGCAGGGTCAAGGGACAGCGTCCATTGTGGGGTTTGGGGCAACGCCCCAACAGTTCCACGGGCGACCAGTATGCCAAATGTGTTCAACAAAGGCGCAGGCAGCGAAGCGTCCCTGCCAGTAACTTTGCGCGTCCGCAGACGCGCCCCCAAGCTGCTTTTCCCCCAAGATTCCATGAAGAACCATTCTATGAGCTTGATGCGTCAGTTGTTGAGGAACTCCACCGTCACGTTTCCGCCGCTGAGGGTTACCCGCACGCCGATTTCCGCCTGCTGCGTCTGCACAATCTGTGCGCCGGCGCTCGATAGCACACGCAGCACCCTTTTCGCGGGGGATTCCGGCAGAATCACGCTGCTTGTGCTGATGACCGCCACTTTCGGCTGTACCGCCGCCACCAGCGCCGCTGAGGTTGCGTCGTCGCGCCCGTGATGCCCCACCTTCAGCACCTCGCACGATGGAATCACCCCTGCTGCCAGCAGGTCGTTCTCCTCGTCGTACTCCATGTCCCCGGTCAGCAGCATTTTGCCGCCGCCGCCCGATGCAACCAGCACCAGCGAATTGTCGTTCTCGCTTTCCTCGCGCTCCTGAATCGGGCCAATGACCGTCAGCAGCCCATCAGAGAGCGTGTCGCCCGGCTGAAGCAGGGTGATTTCCTCGCCGCGTATCGCCGCCGCCTTCACCACGGGATGCTTCTTCCACTTCTCCTTCTCCCACGCCCAGGACGCGTACCACCCGTCGATGGCAATGTCGCTTTCGGCAAGCTGCTTTGCGCCGCCGTAGTGGTCTTTGTCCATGTGCGTCACAATCACGCCGGTCAGGTGCGTTACGCCGAGGGCTTCCAGCGCGCGGGACAAATCCGCCCAGCTGTCCTCCGTTCCGGTGTCGATGAGGTAAGCCGTGTCGCCCGATGTGAGCAGCAGCGCATCCGCCTTGCCGACGTTGAACGCTACGAGCGTCAGTTTATCATCCGTCTCCGCCGCATCCGGCGCGGCGCAGGATGTCATTGTCAGCAGCATCATCAGCGCCAGCAGGGCGGCAAGCAATCGTTTCATCAGGAAACCTCCTGTCCAAAGAATTTTGGGGCGAAGAAGGGATTCGACAAAGGAAGGGCGAAATCCTTCATGGGGGGATTTTCCCGTTCCCTCCAAGCAATAATCAAAACCAAGCATGAATAATACTATTTCCGGATTCACCTGCGCCATCTGCTTGCGCCTTTTCCCCTCTGGCGTCCGCTCATTCCACTTAGCGTAGCGCTGCTACGCTGCGTTTCATTCGCGTTAGCCAGAGTGAAAAATTCGCGGCGCATCTTGGCGCATTTTCGTCCGGAAATAGTATAAAAGAGGAATTATGCAAAACGACGAAGTTTGGATGCGCCTTGCGCTCCAAGAAGCCCGCATTGCCGCGGCAGAGGGCGAAATCCCCGTTGGGGCGGTGCTTGTCCGCGACGGACAGGAAATCTGCCGCGCCCATAACCTGCGCGAAAATCAGCATGACCCAACTGCACACGCTGAAATCCTCTGTATGCGCAGGGGTGCGGAGAAACTCGGCACATGGCGGCTGCGCGGCTGCACGCTCTACGTCACCCTTGAACCCTGCCCGATGTGCGCGGGCGCAATGGTGATGAGCCAGCTCAGCGCCTGCGTCTACGGGGCGGCGGATGCCCGGCA
>UMBE01017777.1_pt1 | contig 11732 bp, 8 predicted proteins | sample 1963881 | NCBI WGS metagenome assembly UMBE01 (sample SAMEA4835933, study PRJEB28245) | human gut metagenome | biome: gut microbiome; material: fecal sample | place: Denmark | collected 2008 | reverse complement strand
AAGCCGAACCGCAGTGAACTGCAAGCCGCCATGAACCGTCCGCTGCCGACGATGGCGGATGTGCATCAGGCGGCGCTGGAGCTGCTTGAGATGGGCGCGCAGAATGTGCTCGTGAGCCTCGGCGGCGAGGGTGCGTTGTGGGTGTCGGAACGCGGCACCATGTTTACCCCGGCGATTCCGGTTCGGGTGCAGTCCACCGTTGGCGCGGGCGACGCAATGGTCGGCGGTGTGATGGCTGGCTTGGAGAAAACAGGGGACGTTCGCCGTGCGCTGGCGTATGGCGCGGCGGCGGGCTGTGCGTCGGTAATGACCGAGGGGACGCAGCTGATTCGCCCCGATGATTTTGCTGCCCTGCTTCCGCAGGTGCAGATACAGGATGTGTAAGGATGCTGTTTCGCAGAGTGCGTGCTGAGTTTTCCGATGGCGTGATTGACTTGCTGCCCTTGCGGCTCTATCCGCCGGAAAAAGAAATGGGATTCGGCCGCGTGTATGATTATATGATTGTGCCGCACGGGACGCACCGGGAAGTTGGACGCATCTCCCTGCGGATGGGGGAAAGCCCCTGTGTGTACTATTTCGGGCATATTGGCTATCATGTTGACCCGCCGTATCGCGGCAATCACTACGCGCGCCGCGCCTGTGCGCTCTTGCGCCCGCTGATTGCCCTGCATGGCAAAAGCAGCGTCGTCATCACGACTGACCCGGATAACTGGGCGAGCCGCAAGACGTGCCTGGGGCTGGGCTGCACGCTGGAAAGAACCGTGGCTGTGCCGCAGGAGATTCGCGACCGCTGGGAAATCAGCGCCGTCAAGTGCCGATACATCTGGCGAATCGACGGCTGAAAAGGAGATGCGTTTTGTGGAAATGACGCTTCAGGGCGTCCGCGTCCATTATGAAATCAGCGGCCACGGCGAAAGAAAAGTGGTGCTGCTGCATGGCTGGGGCTGCTCGGAAAAGCTGATGGCGGGGATTAGCGATGCGCTCACGCCGGACATGACCGTGCTTCGGGTGGATTTTCCGGCGCATGGCGAAAGCGGATTTCCGCCGCAGCCGTGGGGTGTGCCGGATTTCGCCGCGAATCTGCTGGAACTGCTGACGAAGCTCGACTTTCTACCGTGCAGCGTGATTGCGCATTCCTTCGGCGGACGCGTGACGATTGAGCTTGCCGCCGACCATCCGGAGCGTTTTGAGAAGCTGATTCTGACAGGCGCGGCGGGTATCCGGCCGAAGCTATCCAGCGAAAAGAGCAAAAAGTCGCAGCGGTATCAGCGGCTGAAAAAGCTCGTCGGTGTAGCGAAAAAGACGCACCTCTTCGGCAGTCTGCCGGACAAGTGGCAGGAAAATCTCGTGCAGAAGTACGGCTCGCGGGATTACGCCGCCCTGTCGCCGGAAATGCGCAAGACGTTCGTCAAGGTCGTGGGTTATGACCAGAGTGCGCTGCTTTCGCATATCAAGAACCCGACGCTGCTCATCTGGGGCGACCGCGACACGGAAACGCCGCTGTGGATGGGGCAGCAGATGGAAAAGGAAATTGCCGACAGCGGTCTGGTGGTGCTGGAAGGCGGCACGCATTTCGCATATTTGGAGCAGGCGACGCGCTTTCAGACGATTGTGCGTCAGTTTCTGCTGAACTGATTTGGATGGGGCAGGAGTGAATCAGGTGATTAACTTTCTGAAATGGCTTCCGGCGCTGGCAACCGCCTTGGCAATGCTGCTGGCACAACGGAGCCTGATGCATGATTTCCAGCTGGAAAGCTACCAATTTCCCGGCTATTTCCGGACGCTGCGGCGCAATTGGAAGCGCGCGCTGCTGCCCGGCATCACGCTGGCGGCGTACTTGACGCTGCTGTATTTGGCATACCGGAGCATTGACCGGATGCTGGACATGAGCGTCGGCAAAATTCTGCTGGCGCTGGTGAATGCGGCGCTGGCGGTCGCGGGCGGCTGGTGGTGCCGGTCGATTTTCCAGCAGAAGAAGGCGAAAAAGCCGTTTGTCGTCACGATGCGCGTCAAGCGGACGTACATTGTCATGGGCGTTGTCTATACGCTGCTCTGCACGCCGATTGCGCTGCTGACGAAGGTGTACTTCTGCGGGCTGCTGCCGCTGCTGCTGCCGCTCTGGGTGGCGCTGGGTGGATTGCTGGCGTGGCCGATTGAGAAGCTCGTGAGCGAAATGTATTTCCGCGACGCGCAGAAGAAACTGGCGGCGCGCCCGGACATCATCAAAATCGGCATTACCGGCAGCTACGGCAAGACGAGCGTCAAGTTCATTCTCGGCACGATTCTGCAGGAGAAGTATCAGACGCTGATTACGCCGAGCAGCTTCAATACGCCGATGGGCGTGACGAAAATCATCCGTGAGCGCCTGACGCCCGCGACGCAGGTGTTCGTGGCGGAAATGGGCGCACGGCATGTCGGGGATATCAAGGAACTGTGTCGACTGGTGCATCCGCGTTACGGCGTGCTGACGAGCGTCGGCCCGCAGCATTTGGACACCTTCCACACCTTGGAGCGCATCAAAAATACGAAATATGAATTGATGGACGCTGTTCCGGCGGATGGCTGCTGCTTTTTCCCGGATGACGGCGCAATCTGCCGTGAACTCTATGACCGCACAGAGAAAGAAAAGCGCCTCTGCTGCCTGCATTACAGCCCGGACGCGGACGTGTGGGCAACGGATGTGACGGTTTCCCCGATGGGCAGCCGATTCGTCCTGCATACGTCGGCGGAGGAAATTGCGTGCGAAACGCGCCTGCTGGGGGAACACAACATCCAGAACATCCTGCTTGCCGCGACGGTGGCGCTCCATCTGGGGCTGACCATGCGGCAGGTGGCGCGCGGCATCAGTAAACTGCAGCCGGTGGAGCACCGCTTGCAGCTGATTCCGTCGCCGGGCATCACCATCATTGACGATGCGTTCAATTCCAACCCGAAGGGCGCGGAAGCGGCAGTGAAGGTACTGGGGGCGTTCCAAGCGCGGCGCATCATCATTACCCCCGGTATGGTCGAATTGGGCGGACAGGAAGCGGCGTTCAACCGCGAATTTGGGCGGAAAATCTGCGGCAACGCGGATATCGCCATTCTCGTGGGCAAGAAACACACGCAGCCGATTGCCGAAGGGCTGCTCGCGGCGGGCTTTCCGCAGGGAAATCTGCACGTCGTTGCCAGCCTCGACGAAGCGACGGCGCTCCTGCGGCAGATTGGGCGTCCCGGCGACATTGCAATGTTTGAAAACGATCTTCCGGATCACTATTCTGAAACGTAAGGAAGCTCTGACGAATCAATCAGAGATTCCGTAAAGGCAAGGAGATTTTGTTATGGCAAAGGTTCAGCTTGGTGTGATTTTCGGTTCCCGCAGCTGTGAGCGCGAGGTATCCATCATCAGCGCGGTGCAGCTGATGAACCATGTGGACAGCGAGAAGTACGACGTCATCCCAGTGTATATCGGCGAAAACGGCGTCTGGTATACGGGAAATGCGCTCCGCCGCATCGAGACGTACACGCCCTTTGACCCGAACAAAGCGGGCATCGAAGCCGTTGCGCTGGATGTGACGGCGGGTTCGGGCGCGCTGCTGGCGAACCGTCCCGGCAAGGGGCTGTTCTCTCATCCAACGCAGGTCATGGTAGCGCGGCTGGAAGTTTGCGTTATCGTCATGCATGGGCTGAACGGCGAGGACGGCACGCTGCAGGGAATGCTGGAACTGGCGAATCTGCCGTACACGTCCACGGGCGTGGCAGGCAGCGCCATCGGCATGGACAAAATCATGATGAAGCAGTTCTTCCGCGGCGCGGGGACGCTGCCGTGTCTGCCGGACTGCTGGTTCACGCGCGCCATGTATCAGCAGGACAAAAACGCCGTGCTGGACAAGGTGGAGAAGGAACTGGGCTATCCGGTGTTCGTCAAGCCCGCGAACCTTGGCTCGTCCATCGGTGTCAGCCGTGCGGATGACCGCGAAGGGCTGATGGACAGCCTTGAACTGGCGTTTGAGTATGACCGCCGCGTGCTGGTTGAGAAGGGGCTGGATCACCCGATTGAGCTGAACTGCTCCGTACTGGGCTATGATGGCGACGTGGAGGCCAGCCCGATTGAGATGCCGCTGTCGGGTCAGCAGTTCCTTGATTTCAAGGAGAAGTATCTTGCCAATGGCGGCTCGAAGGGCATGGCGAGCCTGCACCGTGTGCTGCCCGCGCCGATTGAGGACAGCCTGCGCGATAAGATTCAGGCAATGTCCTGCGATATTTTCCGGATGCTGGACTGCAAGGGCGTTGTGCGCATCGACTATATGTTCGACCGCGCGTCCGAGCAGGTGTACATCACCGAAATCAACACGATTCCCGGCTCGCTGGCATTCTACCTGTGGGAGAACAAGGGCGTGAAGTATTCGCAGCTGATTGACCGCATGGTGGACTGCGCGCGCAGGGCGAACGAAGACCGCAACATGCGCAATTATGCTTATTCCTCCGACATTTTGAAGGGTGTTTCGCTCGGCGGCGCGAAGGGCGCAAAGGGGAGCAAGGGCAGCAAATTCTAATACTATTTCCTGCATTCACCTGCGCCATCCGCTTGCGCATTCTTATCTGAGAAATAGCATCAATCAACACAAATGCAAAATCCATGAAGGAGGGAAAATGCTTGCGATTGGAGGATATCAAGTCGCCGCAGGACATTAAAGGTTTGTCCTATGCGGAGATGAACGATCTCGCCGCGCAGATCCGTACAGAACTGGTCACGACCATTTCCAAGCGCGGCGGGCATTTGGCGAGCAATCTGGGCGTGGTAGAATTAACGATGGCGATTCACCGCGTGTTCAACATGCCGGAGGACAAAATCGTCTTTGATGTGGGGCATCAAAGTTATGTCCATAAGCTGCTGACGGGGCGCTACCGCACGTTCTGTACCCTGCGCTCCTTCGGCGGCATGTCCGGCTTTCCGAAGCGCTCCGAAAGCGAATATGATGTGTTCGAGACGGGTCATGCCTCTACCGCGCTGTCCGCAGCGCTGGGGCTGGCGCGCGCCCGCGATTTGCAGGGGCAGCATCACCATGTGCTGGCGCTGGTGGGCGATGGCGCAATGACCGGCGGCATGTGCTATGAGGCGCTCAACGACGCGGGTGACAGTCATACGCGTATGATTGTCATTCTGAATGACAACGAAATGTCGATTGCGCCGAACGTGGGGGCGCTTTCGCAGCATCTGACGGATTTACGCGTCTCCAGCGGGTGGACAAGCACGAAGCGGGTTATCCGCAAAGGCTTGTCCTGCCTGCCCGTAGTCGGAAAACCGCTTCAGTGTTTTTTATCGTGGGCAAAAAAGAGCGTCAAGTCCATGTTCGTGCGCGAAAATCAAGAGGGATTCTTCAATAGCCTTGGCTTCCATTATTTCGGCCCGATTAACGGGCATGATCTCAAGGCACTGGAGCACACATTGGAGGCCGTCAAACAGTTGGATGAGCCGGTTGTCGTGCATGTGCTCACAAAAAAAGGATATGGATACAGCGCGGCGGAGGACAAGCCGGAGCGCTTCCACGGCACGCCGCCGTTCTATGTGGAAACCGGTACGGCGCGCAAGAAGGGAACGCTGCCGTCCTATGGGCAGGTAATGGCGGAAACGCTGTCCGAAATGGCGAAAACGGATGAAAAAATCGTCGCGATTACCGCCGCTATGCCGTCGGGTACGGGCTTGTCGTACTTTGCGGAGCGTTTTCCGCGCCGCATGATGGACGTCGGCATTGCGGAGGAACATGCCGTCACGATGGCAGCTGGGCTGGCGGCGGGCGGCATGAAGCCGTACTTTGCGGTCTATGCGTCGTTCTTCCAACGGTCGTTTGACCAGATGATACATGACGTTTGTATGCCGAAGCTGAACGTGACACTGCTGCTTGACCGTGCGGGGCTGGTCGGCGAGGATGGCGCGACGCACCACGGCGTGTGGGATTTAGCGTCAATGCTGCCCGTGCCGAACATGGTGATTCTGGCGCCGCGCGACCTGAATGAGCTGCGCACCATGATGCGCTGGACGCAGGAGAACGAATCCCCCTGTGCCATTCGCTATGGGCGTGAATCCGTCGATTTGTCGGCGCGCTACCCGGCGCAGGATAAGCCGTTCCGCATCGGTGAATGGGAGCTGATGGAGCAGGGGGAGGATGTGGCGCTGCTGGCTGTCGGCTCGATGGTGGCAGAAGCGATTGAAGTTCGCGACCTGCTGGAAAAGCGCGGCATTCACGCATCGCTGGTGAACTGCCGGAGTGTGAAGCCGATGGACGAGAAAATGCTGTATCAGCTGGCGAATCGCCCAATCGTCACGATGGAGGAGCATGTGCTGACGGGTGGCTTTGGCAGCGTGGTCTGCGCGTTCCTGTCCGGTGAAGGGCTGCCCGCGCCGATGCTGTCCTTCGGCATCCCGGATACCTTCGTGCAGCATGGGCGGCGTGATCAGCTGCTGAAATACTTGGGATTGACGCCGGAACTGATGACCCAGCGCATCGTCATCGCGCTGAAGAATGGAGAAAAGCATCAATGAGCGAAAAGCAACGGGCTGATGTAGCGCTGGTGGAACGCGGGCTTTGCGAAAGCCGCACGAAGGCGCAGGTCAGCATCATGGCGGGCGAGGTGTACGTCGGCACGCGCCGCATCGACAAGGCGTCGGAGCTGATTAAGCCGGAGGACGAGCTGGAAATCCGCGGCAAGTCGAACCCCTATGCCAGCCGCGGCGGATTGAAGCTGGAAAAGGCAATTACGTCCTTTCAGGCGGATCTGCGCGGCAAGGTGTGCATGGACATCGGCGCGGCGACCGGCGGCTTCACGGACGTCTGCCTCCAAAACGGCGCGGCGCATGTCTATGCGATTGACGTGGGCTACGGGCAGTTCTCGTGGAAGCTGCGCAACGACCCGCGCGTGACGCTCTATGAGCGGACGAATGCGCGTCTGCTGACGCCGGACATGCTGCCGCTGCACCCGACTGTTACGGTGATGGATGTGTCCTTCATCAGCATTCGCCTGATTTTGCCTGTTGCGGCGCAGCTGATGGGCAAGGAGGGCGTGTTCTATACGCTGATTAAGCCGCAGTTCGAGGCGGGACGTGACCGCATCGGCAAGAAAGGCGTCATCCACGACCCGAAGGTGCACGAGGACGTGCTGCGGGAGATTGTGGAATTCGCGCCGACCATCGGCTGGCAGGTGCAGCAGCTTGATTATTCGCCGATTAAGGGGCCGGAGGGCAACATTGAGTTCTTGGGCAAAATCACCGTCCGGACGCAGGAAGCTGAGCCGATGACGCCGGAAATCATCCACGAGCTGGTGAAAAAGGCGCATCAGGAGCTAAAAGGTTCTTCACACAAGTAATACGATTCCCTGCATTCACCTGCGCCATCTGCGTGCGCATTCTCATTTGGAAATGGCATCAAAATTTCTGTATATGCTTGCATGAATATTCATCTTGTGTTATAATGGGGATACTTCGGGTGCTGTTTGTGAAAAAAACGGCAGACTGAATCAGGATGGAGGGAACGGCGTGCGACTTGGCATCGTCATTCATGGTCATCGGCCAGATGCAATGGCAGCGGCGCATCATGTAGTGGCACAGCTTGCGTCCTGCGGCGCGCAGGTGCTGGTGGAAGATGAGGTGCTGGCAGCGTTTGCGTCGGGCAGCGTGACTTCGCTGAATGCGCCGGATGCGCGGGCGGACGTGATTCTGTCACTGGGCGGCGATGGCACGCTGCTTCGCGGCGCACAGTATGCGCTTTCGTGGGACGCGGCGCTGCTCGGCGTGAACCTGGGGCGCGTCGGATTTTTGGCGGAAGGCGAGGCAGACGCCCTGCCGAAGCTGTTGGACAAGGTCATCCGCGGCGACTACGAGACAGAGCGCCGCGCAGTGCTGTCCGTGCAGATGAATGGGCAAAGCTGGTACGCCATCAATGACGTGGTGATGAGCCGCGGCGGCTATGCGCGGCTGATTACGGTTACGGCGCTGGTGGATGGCGAACTCGCCGGGCATTACATTGCCGATGGGCTTGTTGTCGCCACGCCGACGGGGTCAACCGGCTATTCGCTCTCCGCTGGTGGTCCGATTATTTCCCCGAAAGTGGATTGCATGGTGCTCACGCCGATTTGTGCCCACAGTTTGCAGCATCGTCCGACCGTTGTGCAGGGCAGCGCGCAGATTCGCCTGCTATTGGGGTCGGATGCGCCGCAGAGCGCCTGCCTGCAAGTCGATGGGCAGACGTACGCGCAGCTGGATGACGGTGCGGTGGTCGAAATCAGTCGTGCCGATCGAACGCTGCAGCTCATCCGCACGAGTGACCAGCCGTTCTTCAACCTTGTCCGCGAAAAGCTGACGGAATGGACCCGATAACACAAAATGTAAAGGCAGGTGCTGCGGAAATATGAAAACCGTTCGACAAGTGGCAATCCTCGATATCATCGAAAAACAGGAAATTGAAACGCAGGAAGAACTCGCCAGCGCCCTGAATGCGCGGGGCATCCGCGTGACGCAGGCGACCGTATCCCGCGACATTAAGGAATTGCGGCTGCTGAAAGTGCTGACCCCCTCCGGCAAGTACAAATACGCAACGGGCGATCAGGCGGATAACAATCTGACCGACCGTTTCATTCGGATGCTGGCGGAATCGCTGCTGTCTGTCTCGTCGGCGAACAACCTGATTGTGGTGAAAACACTGTCGGGTTCGGCGAACGTCGCGGCGGAAGCGCTGGACAGTATGCACTGGCCGGAGGTACTGGGGACGCTGGCAGGCGACAACACGGTGCTGCTGATTATCCGCTCGAACGAGGAGACGATCACCGTCACCAGCCGCATCCGGGAAATGATGAAATAACGGCAATGGTTATCCCCGGCACGGAAAAGGAGTATCCATCATGATTCTATCCATGCGAATGCGGAATATCGCGCTGATTGAGGAACTGAGTCTGGAATTCGGCGAAGGGCTGCACGTTATGACCGGCGAAACCGGCGCGGGCAAATCCATCGTCGTGGACGCGGTCAATCTGGTGCTGGGCGGACGCGCCGCGCGGGAACTCATCCGCACGGGAACGGACAAGGCGTGGGTCGAAGCGGTGTTCGATGCCAGCGGCAATGAGGAAGTCGCAAAATGGGCGCAGGCGCAGGCACTTGATGATTTTGACGGCACGGTAACGCTCTACCGCGAAATCACGCGCTCCGGGCGCAACCTCTGCCGCGTCTGCGGGGTGGTGATGCCGCTGTCCGCGCTCAAAGACATCGCCGTACTGCTGATGGATGTGCATGGGCAGCACGAGGCGCAGTTCCTGATGAACTCGCAGTATCACCTGCTGTTTCTGGATGCTGCGGGCGGCGACGATTATCAGGCGCTGCTCAGCCGCGTGGACGCGGCGTATCAGGCGTTCATCACCAACCATCGGCAGTACGCGCGCTTGGTCAAGGAGAATGAGAAGAAGCAGTACCGCATGGAATCGCTGAAAAAGTCGCTGGAGGAATTGGAAAAAGCGCGGCTGAAGCTGGGCGAGGAAGAAACGCTGGTAGCGGAAAAAGAGCGCTTCCGGCATTCAGAGAAGATTGCGACAACGGTTGCGGCGGCGCATCGGGCGATTTCAGCGAACGATGACAGCGAGACGGTACTTTCGCGCGTGAAGGAAGCGGCGGATGCGCTTCGGTCGCTGGCGGCGTTCGGCGAAAACTACGTCAGTCTGGCGCAGCGGTGCGATTCGGCGTACTATGAGCTGGAGGAAATCGGCTACGAACTGGCGGATTTGACCGAAAAAGGGGAGTTCGACCCCGTTCGGGCGGAGAAAGTTGAGACACGGCTGGATTTGATTCGGCGCATGGAACGCAAGTACGGCGAAACGGTGGCGGAAGTCCTTTCGCAGCAGCAGAAGATGCAGGAGGAATACGACAATTACGTTTCGCTGGATGAGCAGGTTGCCAAAACGGGCGCGGAACACAAGCGCTTGCTGGCGCAGTATCGGCAGTTGGCTCGTCAGCTGACGGAGGCGCGGCACGGGCTGGCGAATGAGTTTGAGAAGAACATGATGGCGCAGCTGAAAGACCTCGGCATGGGCAACACCATCTTCCAAGTGTCGTTTGCGATTCGCCCGGAAGGGAAGATTTTCATGCCGCAGTCGGTCGGCGACGACGTGATTGAGTTTATGATTTCCCCGAACCCCGGCGAACCGCTGAAGCCGCTGTCGAAAATCGCATCTGGCGGCGAATTGTCGCGCCTGATGCTGGCGATTAAGAGCCTCGAAGCTGAAAAAGGCGGCGTCGGCACGATGGTGTTCGACGAAATCGACACGGGCATCAGCGGGCGGATGGCGCAGGTCGTCGCGGAGAAGATGGCGCTGATCGCGCGCAAGCGGCAGGTTATCTGCGTGACGCACCTGCCGCAGATTGCAGCGATGGCGGCGCACCAGTTTCTTGTGGAGAAGCGTGTGGAAGGGGAGCGGACGAATACGAGTGTTCGCCTGCTTTCACCCAAGGAACGAATCAGCGAAGTCGCGCGGATGCTCGGCGGCGCGGATGGCAGCGAGGGCAGTGCCATGAGTCACGCAGCGCACATGCTCTATGTGGCGGGGAATCTGCCGGAAGAAGATATTAGTCATAGCTAATGGTGAAATTGACTGAAAAACTTTGGCTGACATTTGTCAAACTTTTCACTGTACCAAATGCCTTGTTCTATGATATAATAGATTTCGTGTGATTGTGTCCTATTCAGACGGATTCCGTCTGAATATGTGTTTTCTGCTGTCACGGCAGGGGATGCGAAAGGATTTGGAAAGGGGTTTTCTCTGTGTTTGTCAAACACATGTTTCCCGGCGGAACGCATCCGCATGAGGGCGTAAACGGCAAGGCCGTCAACAGCGGCAACGCCATTCGTGAGCTGCCCGCGCCTGCGCGCGTGGTGATTCCGCTCTCGCAGCACATCGGTGCGCCCTGCAAGCCCATCGTGCAGAAGGGTGATTTGGTGCTGGCGGGTCAGAAGATTGGCGAAGCGGGCGGCTTTGTGTCCGCACCGGTGCATTCGTCCGTCTCCGGCAAGGTCGTCGGCATTGAGCCGGTCGAACTGGCAAATGGTTCGACGGTTTCCGCCGTCGTCATCGAGAATGACTTCCAGAACAACTGGGTGGAGCTGCATCCGGCGGAGCATCCGGAAACGCTGACCGCGCAGGAATTGCAGACCATCGTCCGCGAAGCCGGCATCGTCGGCATGGGCGGCGCGACGTTCCCCACGCAGGTCAAGATTACGCCCCCGAAGGGCAAGACGATTGAGAAGCTTGTCATTAACGGCGCGGAGTGTGAACCGTACCTGACGGCTGACCATCGCCTGATGCTGGAAAAGCCCGCGGAAATCATCGACGGCATCCACCTGATGATGCTTGCGCTGGACGTGAAGGAAGCGCACGTCGGCGTGGAGAACAACAAAATGGACGCGGTGGAAGCGCTCCGTGCCGCGGCGAAGAACGTCGAAGGCATCACGATTCATGATTTGCCCGTCCGCTATCCGCAGGGCGGTGAAAAGCAGCTGGTTTATGCCCTGACGCGCCGCAAGGTGCCGACCGGCGGTCTGCCGCTGGATGTCGGCTGCGTGGTCAGCAACGTCGGCACAGTGTATGCCATTCAGCAGGCGATTCGCGAGGGTCGCCCGCTCGTGCAGCGCGTGACGACCGTTGGCGGGCTGGTCAACAACCCCGGCAACTTCCTCGTCAGCGTCGGTACGCCGATCGACACGCTGCTGGAAGCCTGC
>UMBE01033014.1_pt1 | contig 11849 bp, 7 predicted proteins | sample 1963881 | NCBI WGS metagenome assembly UMBE01 (sample SAMEA4835933, study PRJEB28245) | human gut metagenome | biome: gut microbiome; material: fecal sample | place: Denmark | collected 2008 | reverse complement strand
CAATACAGAGATTTCGAAACGAATGCGCACAGCCCCCATGCTTGCAGGCATCGTCTTCATGACACTGTTAATGCTGCTATTTAATTATTTCGCATCGTCATCATCACCCATTAGCAGTACACTCGGCTGGACAAACCAAATTCACAACGGAATAGCACTATTCCCAATAGCGATAGGGGCATTCGTCTTCATCATCATCTCACGCATTAATTTCGATAAAATCTCAGAACTTATCAGTAAAACGATAGTAGGAATTTCTTCCACGACGTTTGGAATCTATCTTCTTCATGAGAACATCTTCGGATTCAGGATCTTATGGGAATATGTGTCTAAATTTTGCTATGCGCCCGACAGTTTGCTACTCAGAATTGTCTCAGCATTCTTCATCGTCATCATCGTGTTCTTAGTTCTGAGCTGCATTGCAAAAATAATAGATACTCTATTCGTTCATCCCCTCACGGACAAGATACTCTCATACTTTACGAAATGATTTTTAGGAGAGGTGGTTACTCACCTCTCCTAAAAAATCAGCTTAGAAAACTGAACCAAGATTCAATCACACGATATAGAGCTTCATTGGAGCTGCTTAAATATCCATATCTCCCATCTGATAAGAGATTCAGATAGCTCAAGAACACACCCACTAACGTCAGTAGGACAAATACGTTAAGGCAGAGATTCGAAATCCTTTCGCTCGAATACTTCTTTACATAAAGAGTCACTGTGGATATCGCACCAATTATCAACAACCAGCCGAATTCACTGTAATATCTTGTCGAGATACCGACGATCTCAGTATCAACCACCAAAAGAACAGCAGCAAAGCCAACGAAAAAGAGGTTAATTCCCCAAATACCACTTGCTTTAGCCTCTTTTCTTACTATGTAAAGCAAAAACGCAAACAAGGCTGCCGGAACAAAAGCAAAAAAACCACCAAAGTTAGGTTCCATAATGGTTTGTCCCATGAAGCCAGACGGCACATCTAACTGTTTCATAAATGGATAATTTGGACTTATGTTAATTGGCTGAAAAAGATACATCCACAATCCCCATGGGATCCTCGACAGGGCATAGGATCGATGAACCATATCAAAACCAGTTAGATTATACGTAGCACCAAAATCAAAGAAAGAATCAAACCGGACATAATTATACGCCATAGTTACTCCACCCACAAGAAGAAAAGGAACTATAACGGCAAGCGTGTTCCAAATACCTCTTACCGAGAAGAAAAACCTCTCTCTGATTTCAGACCAGAATATCGGAAAAGCAACGAAGACCACCAGAACAAATTGAGGTCTACATCCAAGATTTAATGCTATACAAATCGCGCCAATCAAAAGATGTAGCTTAGACAGCTCACCAGCATCTTTTCTTGCATTAATCCATAAGCCAAGTCCTGTTAAAGTTAAAACCAAAGAAAAAAGGATTGGCAAAGAATAAATCATCGGATAAAACGCTTGTGTCAGGACACCGCTTCCAGTCACGAGCAAGAGCAAAGACACTAGAAATAGCCCGAAGGATGGCTTGATGTATTTTTTCATGAATGAGTACAAAAAGAATACCGCCGCAAGCACAAAAAATACTGTCATCAAAGCGACAGCATAATCAGTCCTCAAATCATGTCCAGTTATGAGTTTAAAGGGGACGAAGAGCGACAATGCAGGCAATGCTCCAAAATAGCAATAATATTTTCCATCATAAAAAGCATAATCCCAGTACGTGGGCTCGCCGGTTTTGAAAGATAATTGTGCTCTCGCAGATGCATCATAAGGATTTGTCATCTTCTGCATCCATTCCGGAACAGGGAGATCCAAATAAGTATGGCCATTTATGATGGCATTAGCTAAGTAATTATACTGATTCTCATCACCTATAAAAGCTCCGCCGTTTAATTCACGAGTTGAATCAAAATACTGAGCGGGATGAATAAGCTGTGTCACAGCAAGTAAAACCATGATTTGTATGAAAACAAAAATGGATAAAAGAATTTTCTGCCGCCGTACTTTCAAATCTAGATTCCACTGATACATGTCACGAGATGTCCAAAAACAGAACACCAAATAGGAGACAAGCAGCATTATGAGGAACCTCAAAAAAGAGAACGAAAAAGGTCTCTGAGCATTTATGGAAACAGAGTCAATAACAATCTTGTCACCTTCTTGCATATTCAGCTTTAGTCTAAGACCCGTAACTTTTCCCGCAGGATGAATCCGGATATAATGCGATTCAGTTAAGTTCTCGGAAACATGTGCCGTGCCAAGAGATATATACCCGTTAGCATTACCTTCGTCAAGCACATATGGACTCAAACTATGCGTCTCGCCAACTACGGTATCGGAATCACTAGCGACCAGATCAATATCCAAATTGTCTATCTCTGTAGGCCCATCTACAGCATACTCAATGTACGGAGTGTCGGAATCAGTAACCCTATACTCATTTCCCTCTCTTACAATATTGTTCAAAGAGGATACCGAAATCTGCTGCTGCTCAGGAAATGTCAGAGACTCCCAAAAAGCGAAATTGAAGAGAAAAGTTTCAAGGAGAAAAACCACCACTAACGGAATAAAAAACTTTAACCTGACTTGCTTTTTACAATCCACACTTACTCCTTATTAAACTTATCCGCCAGATACAAATCAACGAATTCGAACGCAAAGATCTTGTTCTTCACAGAACACCCCTGTCGTATCCTCGCAATTTATCATCCTAGCTTATATCACGCCTCACGTCATTCTCTCATAACCTTTGCCAAGAAGACAGCAATCATAATTGAATCCACAGGACGCCTCGCTCCGACCACAGCAAAGGCTATAGTGTTCTACATGCTCGAGAAGAATACAAGCCCCTCCGTTGCCGTGCTGCTTCCTTGCTATAACGAGGAAGTGACCATCGGCAAGGTTGTTCGCGATTTCAAAACGTCTTTGCCACAGGCAGACATTTACGTTTACGACAATAATTCCACTGATCGTACTGCAGAGATCGCTGCCGCAGAAGGTGCTATCGTACGTAGGGAACCACGTCAAGGCAAGGGCAATGTCATTCGAGCCATGTTCGAAGATATCGATGCTGACGTGTACATCATGTCTGACGGCGACGATACGTACCCGGCTGACGCAGCACCGGCTATGATCGACAAGATTCTTGAAGGCTACGACATGGTGATTGGAGATCGTCTGAGCTCCACGTACTTCCAAGAAAACAAACGCCCATTCCACAACTTCGGCAATAGGCTCGTGCGCGGATCCATCAATGGATTGTTCGGCGCGCATGTAACCGACATTATGACTGGATACCGAGCTTTTTCCTTCACTTTTGTAAAGACCTATCCAGTGCTGTCACGTGGCTTCGAGGTCGAAACCGAAATGACCATCCACTCGTTGAACAACAATCTCCGTCTTTTCGAGATGCCGATTCAGTACCGCGATCGTCCTGAAGGTTCCGTCAGCAAACTTGATACCGTTGGCGACGGCATCAAAGTGATGAGCACCATCTTCCGCATGATCCGCGAATACAAGCCACTGCCGTTCTTTGGCGGTCTCGGCCTAATCGTCGGCATCGTCGGTCTAATTCTTTGCGGTAGCGTAGGCATCGACTTCATGCACACTGGCATGGTCGCACGCTTCCCCACGCTCATCGGCGCGGTAATGCTTGTTATAGCAGGTCTTCTTTTGATTGTTACAGGAATCATCCTTGATGTCATGGCAAAGAATGATCGCAAGGCATTCATCGTTGATGCCAACCGTTTTGCGTTGATGAAGCGCCAAGGAAAGTGACCTCTCAACATCATTAAAAGGGCTTGGTTCCAACAGACATTCGGAATCAAGCCCTCATTTATTCATCAGGTATCGCTACTTCACCCACTTTTGGGCATTTGTTCCGTTAGAAGTATACAACTGCACGTTGGCACCATTCGCACTGGAACCACCATTCACATCCAACACCGCGTTTTCCGCGAGCGCTGATTGGAATGTGTATGAGCCATCGGAGTTCTTAATCGCTATCCACTTTTGCGCGTAGGTTCCGTTGGAATCGTACTGTTGCACATTGGTTCCATTAGAACTTGAACCGCCGTTCACATCCAACACTTTGCCGGAGTTCACACTGGTCAAGGTCACATACTCGTTGGAGTCATGCGTCACTTTCCACTTCTGCGCATTGGTACCATTACCTGCCCAAATCTGCACGTTTCCATAATTTGAACGGGAAGCACCGCTTACATCCATCTTCATAGACGTATTAAGCTTCGATCCGAACGTGTACGTACCATCCGGCAGATCCTGCCTATGCTTGGTTGCGGTTTCGTTCAAACGTTCGCGCAACGTTAACGGCGCCTTTGCAACCAGCCATTGCTGAGCAACAGTGCCATTCGGCGAATAAAGCTGCAGCTGAGCCTGCTGCACAGCATTACCACCTGGAATATCGACAGCTTTGTTGGCGTTCACCGACACCAACGCAATCTTGCCACTGCCGTAATTCCGCACCGTCCACTGCTGAGCAACAGTATTGTTACTCGTATATTGTTGCAATGCCGCTCCGTTAGCAGTAGATCCGCCAGCCACATCCAGCATCTTGCCCGAATTAATATTGACAATCTTATAAGTTCCATTGCCAATTGATTCAAATCGATATTTCTGGGCGTTCGTATTATTACTTGAATAAAGCTGAACTCGTGCCTCGTTCGCCGTCGATGCACTCGTCACATCCGTGACAAGTTTTTTATTCGCAACCGAAGTGATAATCATCGATACTCCAGTAGCTATGTTGACATCGCTTGACGAAACAACAAACAGCTGTGAAGCAGTGCCATTCGGCGTATACAGCCGAATCGCAGCACCATTCGCAGTATTTCCACCGCTCAAATCCAGAACCCAATTACCGAGAACGGACTGCAAATAATATCCCGCTCCAGAATCACGAATAAACCATCGTTGAGCTTGAGAATTATTTCGAGAATACTGTTGCACTATAGCGTTATTCTCAGCAACACCATTACGCACGTCCAAAGCCTTGCCGGAATTCACATTGACGATCTCGTAGCTCCCATCAGACTGCCTAGTAAAAGTGAACTGTTGAGCCTTGGAACTGTTACCGGAATACAACTGAATGGCGGTGGAATCTGCAGCACTTCCACCAGGAATATCAACGCTAGACGCAACTTTGGAACGAACATTGATGTAATAATTGCCATTCGGAATGGTAACTGCAGTCATTTTGCGTACATCAATGGCCGCTTGTAAATCATTGCTGCTCCCGCCATTCACATACGCTTTATTCCCAAACGCATTCATATCCACATTGCCACTGATACCGTCCACTTTGCCGGAGCTGGTGTACTGCCATCCGCGACTGTTGGTCGGGAACGAGTCGAATCCCATGCGAGCGCCGTACTGCGCCACCCACGTGGTTTTGGCGTAAATGTCGACATGTTTCAGCGGCCCTTGCAGGTAGCTGGTGTACGAGTAGACGCCAAGATTCTTGTATCCGGCAGACTGTAGTGCGCTGTACCAATTGTTGACGATATTGTTGTACACGTTCGGGTCGGTGGGTGGCTGATGCCCCTCCCAGGTCCACTTTTCCAGGTCGTAGTACACGGGGTACGCCAAGTCGCTCGGATTCACACCGAATTGCTTGAGTTTGGCGACCACGTCGGTACCTTCTTCTTTGGCGAGCGCCGGAGTGTCCGCGTAGGAATACCAGTAGATGCCGAACGGGATGCCGAGTCGCTTGCATTCGGAAATGTTACGTTGCGCTTTCTTGTCGGCATTGTTGCCTTCGCCGTAGCCGAGGCGGATGATCGCGCCTTCCACGCCGTCGGCTTTCGCTTTGGCCCAATCGATGTCGCCTTGCCATCCGGAAACGTCGATCACGCCTTTGGCTTGCTGCACGAACAGGTTGTTCTGGTAGTCGAAAAAAGCTTTCGAATTGTTGTAGGTGCCCCAGTGCGCGCCGTATTCATTGCTTTCGAATTTGGTTGTTTGTACTTTCGTGTTGGATTGCGTGGATTGCGCACTCGATTTCAACGACGATTGTTCCACGATTACGCTGGATTGCTCGGATTGCACTTCTGCACTATTTGCATCATTCGCGTCGGCTACAGCATTTTTGACATCTTCCGCACTTACCGGAATGAAGGATTCGCCGTTGGTTTTGGCGAGCGGATCCGGCTGCTGATCTTTCGTGCCGACCAATGTTGGATCGGTCACGATTTCGCCGGTTTCGATGTTCTTGACCTCACCTTCGGGGGTGACAGCCAGGTCTTCCGAAATCACGGTGGCATCGTCGGAAATCTCGTCATTGACGTTATCCGGAAGTTTCGCATTCGGATTGTCGGGCATGCTGTCTTGCGATTGCTGGCCGCCCGTCTGATCATCCGGCTGATTGTCAGACTGCATAACAACACCATTATCTGCAGTAACGGAACCGCTTTGCGCAACAGCATCCTCAATCGCAATATCCTGCAATGCGTAAGCCGGCGCAACCGCAACGGAAGCAGTCAACGCAACCGCAGACAGCGCAGTCACGATCTTCACAACATAATGTGGCGAAACCATTCGTCAGCCTCTCTTGAATACAGTCATCAACCCCAAATATTCGGCGCAAACGCCCTAATCGTCAACTCTAACTGCAACCCACAACCCCGTCCATCCCCAACTCCAAAATCATCCCAATCCCCACATCTCACGCATTACACACTGATAAGAATCGACTAGCTCGTTAGGGGCACCGATATGGCATCATCCATTTCCATATCTCCTTTCCAGCATTCTCGCTGACCTTCCCATCACGCTTCGTAGAGGGACCATTTCCAGGAGGGGAGTACGTGGATCGTGCCAGTGGAATCGGGAAGTTCAATGGTTTCTCCCTCGTTAAGCGTGAGAATCAGGCCGGAATCAACGTTGGTACGTTGCATAACCGCTTGCAGAGAGCCGATTTCTCGCGCCCTGGTTTTCTCATTTCCCATATTGGCACACACTTGAATAAGCCCATACGGTTCCGTAGCAAGAGCATCGCCGATAAGAAAGTCAACTTTCTCCTGTTTGGACGTCGGCATAGTGTACGAAGTGATTGTTTCCGTACGCCTACCGGAAGTTCGTCTCTGTAGTTCGCAGAAAATCGCAGTTTCCAGTCGTTTTCCAATATCTTGCTGGTTGGCGCGTGACACCGCGTAAACCATACCCTGATCGACGGCATACATTTTCGGCACCGCAGTACTACCCGGCTTGAGCATGGTGGAATACTCCTCAAGCTGATACACCAGAAATGCCTGCTTGAACAGCTCGAGTAACGTATTCGCCTTATCCCAATAGATTTTCCAGCCGACCGCTCGCAACGTTTCCACAAGACCATTGGTAGACAGCTCGCAAGCCGTATTGCGCAGCAAAAACAGCGCTATCTGTGTGGCGAGAGTAATGTTTTCACGTCCAAAACGCTCAGCAACGTCACGCGCAACCACGTCCCGCACGTAACCTTGGAGCGTTTCGATACGATCCGGCTCAACCATGCGTTGCACTGCAGGGAAGCCACCAATAGTTAGGTAATCGTTGTAGGCAGCTTCAAACCGGGTGACCTCTCGCGGCGAAAACACGGCATCGGCAAGAGTACTGCCCGCTGTAGGCGTTTCGATTCCCCGAAAGTCGCAGAATTCACGGAAAGACAGTGGCGCCATGGCATGCGGATGCGATCTTCCTCGGAAATTCGTTGCGATTTCTTCGCTGGACAGTTTCGAAGACGATCCAGTAATGACTAGCGTCACAGCTTCATGTTCGGCTATGCGCTGGCAGAATCCCTGCCAATTGGCGCATTCTTGCACTTCGTCAAGGAAGAGGTAGCAGCCATGGTCACGAGAGTCGGGATATTGCCGCCAGTATTCCGTAACAATATCGTTGAGCACGGTGTCTTGCATTGGTTGCAGACGATCGTCAGCGAAGTTGAAATAGAAAATATCATTACGCGAGACGCCGTTTTGTAACAAATCATGAATTTTCTGGAAAAGATAGAACGTTTTGCCGCAACGTCGGATGCCAGTGATGATGTGCACAGCATTGAACACTGCCGGCTGCGGCAGCTCGCGTATGATTTCGATGCGGCGTGACGGCGTAGGAATGTCAAACTGCATGGACTCACGAACCAGCATGGCATACGATTCACATGGATTATCCGGCACCATAAGTTCTTCCTTTCGCCGTCCGTTGCGAAACACCCAACAATCCCAGCATAACACTTCTCAAAAATTTTAAGAAGTTTCCACCAACACTTCTCAAAATTTTTAAGAAGTTACCACAGACGAATAAAACTCCAGAGAATACCTGAATGCATTAACGACTACAACACGAGTGTGGGAAATCGGGGAAGGACGGGTATCGTACGCTGTATATTGGCATTTCAGGTGGACTCTCGGAACGTGATTCAATTGCCCTGAATCGGGAGCTGTCACCGGGGAGTGCAGAATAGTAGGCAGATTCTGGAGGGGTTATGGCACGGCACGGCAAGAAGCCAAGCGAGGAAAGTACCTCGTCACACACACCGAGAACACTTGCCGGAAGCGCAACGACCAACACTTCTGCCGACAGCACTGACGCCGCTGCCAGCGGTATCGCAGTCAACAGCTCGACCGCCAACAGAACATTTGACAGCAAATCCTGCCAGCCGCAAGACCTGTTCGACGCAGCCATAGCGCAAGGCGTCAGCGACGGTGACGCTTGGACGGACCAGCATGTAAAGCGCTTCTACCGCCAGATCGTTATCACCGTAGTCGTCGTGGTCGTTATTCTGGGTGCGATCTTCGGATTCACAGGTATACGCGCATCGCAGCAAATGCGTGACCTGGCCGCGCTGAACGACTGCAAGGAAGCCGTCGCGACCATGAACACCTCCTATTCGAAGGCGTTCCAACTGAAGGCAAAAATCTCCGAAGCGTTCACCAGTTTTGACAAGTCTTACGACCTCGACAAGCTTGCCGAACTTCATCAGACGGAAGTCACCGCTCCGAAAACGCTGAGCTGTGCCACCGACGCCTCCGCCACCATCAGCAAAGCCAACGCCGCAAAAGCTGAGTATGACAAGCAGGCCAAGCAGTTCAAGCAGGCCCTGCAGAAGGCCGACGAATCCGCAGCCACCGATGGCGGCGACGGAACTGATGGAACGGCCAGTGGCGATAACAGCACCGATGGCACAGACTGAGCCGCGGTCACGAAAGACGATGCTGGAGTTGCCGGAGACATGTCCGTCACAGACGGCACTGTCGACCAATCCGGCGCAGCCGACGCAACCGACGTGACGCTGAACGATCAATTCCTCCAGTAAATCAGCTAATCGCAACGCAACCAACCAAATCGGCCAATCAAACCGGCCATCAGCCTCACCGTCTCTGCGTTTCCTCCGACTATGGTTCGCGCTATTTCACGCATCCAACGTTTCTTTTGATTCTAGAATCAAAAGAGAGTCAAATGGCCGGCATAAGAAACGGCTCTGACAACACAAACAGGCGAACAACGATCGGATGACCATATTCGTGCGTATCGCAGCAAAATGGCTAGGCTGTGACATGCTAACATGTTTTGACCACGCCATACGAAAGAAGCTGATTTGAATAAGAAACGACTGGCACGCGTGATTATTGCCGCCGTAGTGACCGTGGCGATACTTGTGGCGATCATTGTTGGCTGCGGGCCGAAATGGGGCGATGGTTCGGTGAATGCCAACGCCCGTAACGCCAGCAGCGCCTCCGACACAAGCAGCTCCAGCACAAGCGACGATTTGTCCGCAAACCATGCGACCCGTGCATCGGTACAACTCCCCTCCTACTACATGGAGAACATGGTTTTCCAACGTGGCAAAACGCTGGTAGTCAGGGGAGCCGTCACCACTTCGCAACGTGGAAAAACTGTTGACCCAACACAACTGGTTACAACGATTTCCCAAGGTAAGAAATCATCATCCGCGCAAGCAAAAATTTCCAAAAACGGTGATTTCACTTGCATTTTACCTAAGCAGAAAGCAAGTCTTAAGCCATATTCATTAACGATTTCGTACAATGAAGCCACTTTGTTGACTCTGAAAAATGTGTATGTTGGTGACGTTTTTATTGCTGCCGGACAGTCAAATATGGAATTGAATTATTCGCAATACTACGAGGGTCCAGGCAATGACTATAATTTCGGCGGAGGTCTGATAACAACCAACGATCTGCCGAAACAGCTTTCCGACAAGAACGTGTATTTCGTTGCGAGCGCCAACACCACGGAAGGTACTGATTTCCCACTACGCGACGTGAACGAGCAGGCCGAGTCCTGGCTTGATGCGACCACCGATAGTTCGCAGCATTTCAGCTATTTGGCACAGCAGTTCGCCATGCAGCTTCGCGCCGCGCATCCGAATGTGCCCGTCGGTATTATTCAGACCGCATGGGGTGGTACGCCGATTCGAAACCATGTGAAGGGTGGCTCCATTTACGCGAACCATATCGCACCATTAGAGGGTTTCCATGTGGCGGGCGTGCTGTGGTACCAGGGGTGCAATGATTCCGCGAACGAGGCGACCGCATTGGCATACGAGTCTCAGATGACGTCGCTGATCAACCAGTATCGTGCAGTGTTCGACCAGAATGATCTGCCGTTCCTGTATGTGCAGTTGGCGCGTTGGCCTGGCTATCAGTACACTCAGAACGTGAGATTCGCGCAGTTGAGCACGTTGAACAACGTCGGATTGCACAATGCCTCCAACGTTGCAATGACAGTGTCGCTGGATACGGACAAGGGCACTTCAACGTTGATACATCCGCTTGGCAAGGATATTCTTGGCGCACGCATGGCCGCACAATATCTGGCAATGTCGGAAGGCAAGGCTGTTCCCAACGGACCGCTTATCGCACATGCAAAGCATGCTTCCGATGGCACGATCGTATTGTCATTCCAAAAGGGCACCGCAACTGGTTTGCAGGCAGAAAACCCCAATTATTCCAAGACTGCGGGCGCGACCGTACCTAATTACACGGCCAATTCGGACGCGACTCCTCTGGATGGTATTGCTAATGTTGCAACGCCGACTTCCGCATCATTGCAAGGCTTTGAAATTGCCAACGATTCCGGAAAGTGGGTTTCGACAGCGGCAACAATTAAGGGTGATCAGATTGTGCTGAGTGCCGCTGATGGGAGTTCGAATCTTAACGCGGTAACTCAAGTGCGTTATTGGTGGAGCGGAAATCCGGCTATTTCCAATCTGCTGTACAACGATCTTGGATTGCCTGCAAGTCCGTTTATTGCGGTTGTTGAGTAGGATTCGCAGCCTTATAACGTTAGTCGACGTAGTGCGGGGCGCTGGACGCTATGCGGGGCGTAACACCGTTATTGCCGTTGTCATCGTCATTACCGTCTGCAGTGGAATCTTGCGATTTACGAAGCGATCCCGCAGCCAATGAACGTATGGATCGAACGGAACGACCAAGCTGCGACTGCTTTTCCTGCTCGTCCGACTGAATTGCGGGAAACGCACCGGTCACAGGGCGAACACGACCGGTCGCAGTGGGAATGAAGCTTGGCGGCAGCACTTGCGTGGTAATGGCACTCGGCGATGATGCATGATAGCGAGCCATTGAAGTCAGGGAATCGCGGGTATCGAGTTCACGCCGAATATCTAGCTCATCGTTGGATTCAGCCATCGCCGCCCTCCTTCTTTTCCGGCAATCTCCACCGGTAATCTCTCTCCACTGGTGACGGTCACCGTTCCGAGCGTAATGCAAGGCGGCAGGCCACTGCGAACGAAATCAGCGATATGCGCAACTCCCCCACTGTTTCGCAACTTTTCGTCGCACCTCTACGTAACAAGCCATTGAAAAGACGCCGTTT
>UMBE01029248.1_pt1 | contig 11907 bp, 7 predicted proteins | sample 1963881 | NCBI WGS metagenome assembly UMBE01 (sample SAMEA4835933, study PRJEB28245) | human gut metagenome | biome: gut microbiome; material: fecal sample | place: Denmark | collected 2008 | reverse complement strand
CATGTTTCATAATTCCAATGAGTGCTACCCAACAAGGTTAACAATGGCTCTCTATATGAAACAGTCATAAAATTAGGAGCAGGGACGGATAGTTTCAAAATACTATCAAGTTCTCTGAATTTACTGTATTTAATACAGGCAATACCGATGGCATTTAATAATAGTATTGGAGCTATTGAGTGTATATACTGAGTTCCTTCTATGAAGCTCTCGCCGTTTTTAAAAGGCTTGATACATAATTTTACCAATAATTCACCAAAAGGCTTGATGTGATACCATTTACCCCATCTGATTGCCAAAATTGCGACTTCTATCAAAGGAGTAATTGCGCTTTTGTGAAGTTCCAAATAATTTGAAAAAGATTCCTGTGTTAGGGCAAAGTTATATTTAGCATGGGTATTTATTATATCATAGGCGTCATTGCCTAATCGTTCCACTAAATCCATATACTCAATATCGTACTGACTTGATGATAGATATTTTTTGCATTTTGCAATCATTATATCATGTCCCATATTCTTACTGATATTATTCTTATTTAAAGCAGAAACATGCTCCAATAAATCTGAGAATAATTCATCAGCACCATTTATAGGTAATAGTTCACCGTGTCTTAGTCGTGTTAATTCCTGCAATATTTCTTTGGCTATACCAATAGTTGCGAAAAACGAATTATATCTTGGGGTTGTTGCTTCAGATATAATTTTAATAAGTCCTTTATCCCATTCTCCAGACCATCCGCAAGTTATAAGCCCATAATCCTCAAAAATTCGTTCAAGGTATCGTCTCATTATTGGAGGGTAATCATCCAATTCTTCTGTCGTGTTCCTAAATTGGCAATCAATATAATCACCATTGATTTTAATAATTGTAGGGATCTGACAATGAGTAAGTGGCGTAGCTTGTGAAATGGCGGCTTCATGAGAAACCACTTGAGGTGTTATTCCTTCTGCTTCAAATGCCTGTTCTAACAATCTGTCAAAATTAGTCGTCAAAATAATGCGGATATAACCGGCTTTTACCAATTTGGCAATTGCTTTATGGGCTTTTGTTGGTTGTTTCCAGCCCAATTCTTTTTCTTCTTCAGTGGGCTCAAAAAACTGTTTCATTAACTGCACTCGTTCAGTGGGTGTTTTTACCAACTCTTCCAACAGGAATGAATACGAGGCTTCTTTCTCATATCTTTCTTTAAACCATTGGTGCGGATTATCCTTTATAATATCTTTTTTTGAAGCTGCCAGCTGTTCTATTAAAGCTGTTTCAACTTCCCATCCTGTTGGTATATGTGCAGAGCGTGATATTCCTGAACCAAGCAAAAGAGCATAAGCGCCTTTGTTGGAATACATGGAAAAGGCTAATGTTGTCAGTTTTTCTATTGTCATAATATTTTTGATATAAATGATATACGTAAAGTTAGACAATTTTATCGGGTTTGAGTAAATGATGGCCATAAATATTGATGTAATTCGCAATTTCAATGGAAAATCATATAAATTGAATGATGCTTGAATGAAATAAATTCATTACTTTTGCATGGTAAGGTAAATAACATAATCCAAAATGGAAGCAACGAAGGATATAAATCGAATCAAAGTTGTTCTTGTTGAAAAGAAGCGGACCAATAAATGGCTGGCAGAACAATTAGGGAAAGACCCGGCAACGGTTTCCAAATGGTGCACAAACACTTCACAACCGGGATTGGAAACATTGTTGCAGATTGCTAATGTTCTTGATGTAGATGTGAAAGATTTGCTGCATTCTACAAAGGAAGATACTATGTATTTTAAAGTTCCGACAAATTTTACTATATAACAGATTCAGTACTATGCCTAAGAATAAAAATGCGGAATATAGGTTTATGGTTTTAGACCGATGCTTTAGCGATTATCACCATAAATATAATATTGAAGACTTGCTGGAAAAAGTCAACGATAAACTTTATGATGCTAATGGTTGTAAGTCCATGATTTTGGAACGTCAGCTGCGTGGTGATTTTAGTGCTATTCGCAAAATGCTTCCAGATAGAGTTTACCTTGATGCTATTCCGTATGATGGTAAGAAATGCTACTATCGTTATTCAGAACCAGATTTTTCTATTTACAAAAATGAACTTTCTGTTTCAGAGGTACAGAATCTTCGCTCTACCATAGAAATGTTAGGAAAATACAGGGGGTTGCCTTCAAACGGATGGCTGGAAGAAGTCATCTCTAATCTTGAAATCAGATTTGGTGTCAAAAACAACGCTGAAAATCTTGTTTCATTTGGACAAAATGAACAATTAAAAGGATTAGAATATCTTTCTGACATTATTGATGCTACAATCAACCACCAACCGTTGGAAATTGAATATATATCTGCAAATGGAAACCATCATCAGCACATATTGCATCCCTATTTCGTAAAGCAGTACAATGGTAGATGGTATCTGTTTGGTTTAGATGAAAAGGAAGAACGAATTAAAAATCTAGCTTTCGACAGAATCAAAAGCCTTGCATTAAGTACGTATATATTTCGTAAAAATGAAATTGTTGATTTCAATTCCTATTTTGATAATGTGGTTGGGGTCACAGTGCCATATGATGCAAAATTAGAAGAATTTCAATTAAAATTCTCTCCGCATCGTTTTAAATATGTAACCTCCAAGCCTATTCATAAATCGCAAAAAACGGTAAGCGAAAAAGATTGTGTCATTTCGCTTACCCTATATCACACTTTAGAATTAGAACAGCAGATTTTTTCATTCGGACCAGATGTTGAAGTCCTATCTCCAGTTTGGTTTAGGGATGAATTTGGCAAAAAAATCTATGATTGTATGAAAAAATATTCATCTATGCAGAATCACTGCACAGATAAAGGCGAACTTGGTAGCCGTAATCAAGTAATAGACGTTAAACTTTAATTTAGCTAGACATAATGCAGTGCGTTAATATGAACAACAATATACAGCAACAAACAACGATTAATATTCAAGAGAAAGCAAACCTTATCTGGGCTATCGCAGATAAGTTAGTAGGTATTTATAAACCTCACGAGTATGGTAATGTCATTCTTCCCATGTGCGTTATCAAACGCTTTGAAGATACCCTTGCACCTACCAAGCAGGCTGTTCTTGATACAAATGCCAAACTTGATAAAGATGGCATTGTGGTGAAAAAGGGATTCTTGGAAACAGCTGCCGGGCAGCAATTCTATAACCTTTCTCCGTTCACATTTCAAAGCCTGCTGAACGACCCCGAGAATATCAAAGAGAACTTTGAATCATATCTCAATCATTTCTCTGAAAATGTAATTGACATCATACATCGTATGGACTTCGACCGTGAACTCCAAAAGATGGCTGATAACAATGTGCTGTATCTTGTCATTAAAGAGTTCTGTACCGCCAAAGCTTATCTTGGAGCCGATGTGTTGACTAGTGTGGATATGGGATACATCTTCGAAGAGCTGGTGCGCAAATTCTCGGAAAGCTATGACGAACAGGCAGGAGCACACTTTACCGCCCGCGACATTATCTACCTCATGGCAGAACTGCTTGTTGGCAACGATGAACAGAAGTTGGAGCGTGAAGGTATTACTGCTTCTATCTATGATATGGCGATGGGTACAAGCCAAATGCTGGGTTGCCTTACCGAACGTTTCCTGAAGATTGACCCGGAAGCGGAGATTACAAGCTACGGTCAGGAATTGAACAACCAAACCTTTGCCATTGCTAAAGCCGATACGCTTATCAAGGGTGGCAATGCTGACAATATGCGTCAGGGAGATACTCTTGGGGATGACAAGTTCTCTGGTTATAAGTTTGACTATATCATTTCAAATCCACCTTTTGGTATAGAATGGAAAACCTCGAAGAAGGCTGTAGAGGATGAATATACGTTGGGTGAAGCCGGTAGATTTGCACCCGGACTTCCTGCCATTGGTGATGGCCAGATGCTGTTCTTGCTAAATGGCATAGCCAAGCTGAAAGAAGATGAGGGTAGAATGGCAATCATTCAGAACGGCAGCAGCCTTTTCAAAGGGGATGCTGGTAGCGGCGAGAGTGAAATCCGGGGCTATCTCTTGGAAAACGACTGGTTGGAGGCTATAGTACAGTTGCCTAACGACCTCTTTTACAATACAGGTATTGCCACCTATATTTGGATTGTCACTAAGAACAAGAGTGAAGAACGTCAAGGTAAAGTGCAGCTTATAGATGCAAGTCAATGTTACGATAAGCGGCGAAAGAGTCTTGGCAATAAGCGAGTAGAGATCAGTGACCGTTGTCGGGAGCTTATCACGGAGGCTTACAAGGATTTTACAGACTGGAGCTATCAGAGTGAGGACGGGGCTTTGAAAGTAGAAAGCAAGGTGCTTGACAATGACTATTTTAAGTACTCCAAGTTAACCATCGAACGTCCGTTGGTGGATAAAGAGACGGGTGTGCCTGTTCTCAAAAAAGGGAAAGTACAGCCGGACCCGAAGAAACGCGATACAGAAATAGTACCTTGGATAGAGGATATCGAAGAGTATATGCAGAAGAATGTTATTCCGTACACGCCTGACGCTTGGATTGACGAGAAGAAGACCAAAGTTGGTTATGAGATTCCCTTTACACGCGAATTTTATAAGTATGTGGCTCCACGCAAGAGTGAGGATATCTTTGCCCGCTTGAAAGAATTGGAGAAGCAGGAGGCGGAGTTGATAAATAAGATATTGGGATAATTATGGCAAATACTTACGATACATATAAGGATAGTGGTGTCGCTTGGATTGGGGAGATTCCGAGTGGATGGGAGGTTGTTCGTATCAAGAATATATATAGCGAACGTACAGAATTATCTGAAAATGGAACAGAAAGATTATTATCCGTATCAGAATACTACGGGATAGCTCCAACATCAGAAAAAATTGATGTTGGTGAATTTATAACACGTGCAGATTCATTAGTTGGTTATAAAAAATGCTATATAAACGATTTCGTATCAAACATCATGTTAGCATGGAAAGGAAGCTTTGGAACAACAAAATTTGATGGTATTGTTAGTCCTGCATATTGTATATATAAGCCTGTGGATACGATATCTCCGTCTTATTATCATTATTTATTTCGAACAGATTTATATAAAAGTCGCTTTAAGAGTTATTCTAAAGGAATTATAGATAGTAGGTTAAGGCTTTATTCTCCATTTTTCTATTTAGTAGATGCCATTCTTCCACCTAAACTAGAGCAGCAATCCATTGCCACTTTCCTTGACCAGAAATGTAATGAGATAGACTCTTTGATTGCTTTGCAGGATGAAATGATTGGCGAATTACAGGCTTACAAACAGTCTGTAATTACAGAAGTCGTCACCAAAGGGCTTGACCCTAACGCAAAAATGAAGGATAGCGGGGTTGAGTGGATTGGCGAGATACCAGAGGGCTGGAGTACAAAGAGATTGAAATTTTTATGTAGAATTACTACTGGTGATAAAGATACCCAAGATTCTGAAAAAGAAGGAGTATACAAGTTCTATGTTAGATCTCCAATTATTGAACACAGCAACTCTTGGACTTTTGAAGGAGAAGGTATTTTAATGGCTGGAGATGGCGCAGGCGCAGGACGAGTATTTCATCATGCTTTTGGAAAATATGCGGTACACCAGAGAGTGTATAGAATGGCTAATTTTAAAGAGGTCAATACGTACTTTTTGTTTTACTATCTAAGTTCTTTGTTCTGTAAAATAATGGATATGGGTAGTGCACAATCCACGGTGCCGTCTGTCAGAATGCCAATGCTTACTAATTTTGTTGTTTGCATGCCAGCTTTTAATGAACAGCAATTGATTGTGGACTACCTCAAAAATAGAACGTCTCAAATCGACTCCCTCATCTCCCTTAAGCAACAAAAGATTGCAGAGTTGAAGGACTACAAAAAGAGCATTATCTACGAATATGTCACTGGAAAGAAAAAAGTTTAAGCTATGACATCTGATAACAAGGACATACTGCTGCGATTGCTTCAACAGCACAAGGATTTGGGAATATCGAATCAGATAGACTACGACAAATTCTATCTCTACTCGCTTATTACCCATTCCACGGCTATTGAGGGCAGCACCGTGACAGAAGTGGAAGCCCAGCTCCTGTTTGACGAGGGTATTACCGCAAAAGGTAAACCGATGGTTGAGCAATTGATGAACCTTGACCTGAAAAACGCATACGAATATGGTCGGGAATGGATAAAGCGTCACGAAAACATCACAGTGGATTCTCTAATCACGCTTGCCTCTAAAGTTATGGCAAGAACAGGGGCTGAATATAATTCTTTGGGTGGTAATTTTGACGCTTCAAAAGGAGATTTGCGCAAACTGAATGTTACTGCCGGAGCAGGTGGACGCTCTTATATGAATTGGATGAAAGTGCCTCAGAAACTGGAAGCATTTTGCAAAGAACTTAATGTTCGCCGTAAAGCACTTGATACTGGTGATATTGCTGCAATATACGAACTGAGTTTTTGGGCACATTATGAACTTGTAACCATTCATCCATGGGCAGATGGCAACGGCAGAACCAGCCGCCTGCTGATGAACCTTTTACAAATGGAATATGACGTGCTGCCAACAAAGGTACTCAAAGAAGATAAGGGGGAATACATACAAGCTCTTATCGATACAAAAGAAAATGAGGATATAGAAATATTCCTTAATTGCATGGCCGAGTTGCACTGCACTCATTTGAAGCATGACATCGAACAGTATGTTAAGTCGGTAGAAGTAGTCGATAAAACAGACTTAACTAAAAAAATGGTCGATAAATGGTCGATAAAGCTATCCATTGCTGAGAAATTGGTCGATATTTTATTGTTTATGGCCGATAAAGACGAAATAAAGACCGAAACAATTGTCAGTGTTTTCGGCTTCACCGAAACAACAGCCAAACGTTATCTGCGTCAGTTGGCTGAATTCGGATATTTGGAAGCCCACGGAGGCAATAAAAACAGGACTTACTCTAAAAAAGATTAATTGTACTATGGCACATACAGGTTTATACGAGAAAAACTTTGAAGCGGATATTGAACAATATCTGCTCACGGAAGGTGGCTATATCAAAGGAAATCAAGCCACATATGACAAGGAAAAAGCCATTGATCTTGATACTTTGATTCGCTTTATCAAAGATTCCCAGCCGAAAGTTTGGGAAAAGTTTGAACGTAAATATGGTAATGGTGTAAAGACACAATTGTATAAAACTATACAAGGTGACATCCTGAAGTATGGGTTGATACATACGTTGCGCAATGGAGTGAACGACTTCGGCATTCCATTGAAACTCTGCTTCTTCGCTCCCACATCAACGCTTAATCCCGAACTGATAGAGAAGTACAATAAAAACGTATTGGAGTGTACCCGCCAGTTCGTGTACAGTAAGGATGTGAAGAACTCTATCGACATGGTACTCTCTCTCAATGGTATTCCTGTTGTGGCTATAGAATTGAAAAACCAGTTTACCAATCAAGACTTAAGTGACTCTATCGAGCAATGGAAGACAAATAGAAATCCGAAAGAACCGTTGTTCCACTTTGACAATCGTATTCTGGCTTATTTCGGCTGCGACCTGTATGAGGCTGCAATGGCAACCGAATTGAAAGGAGAAAAAACATTCTTCATGCCTTTCAATCAAGGTAGCAATGGATCCGGTAACGTGAGTGGTGCGGGCAATCCGCAACGCGATGATGATGAGTATGTGACATCTTATCTATGGAAAGATGTCCTGCGCCGCGATGTATTGTTGGCAATCCTCCAACGTTACATCATGCGTCAAGAGGAAGAAAAGATTGCTATTATCAAAGACAGGCATGGAAAAGAGAAAGAGGTATCAGACAAAAGTGTAAAGATTATCTTCCCACGCTATCATCAATTGGATGTGGTGGAAAAACTTATCGCGGATACAGAACAGACTGGTTCAGGATGCAATTACTTGATTCAGCACTCAGCAGGTTCCGGCAAATCCAATTCCATTGCTTGGCTGACATATCGGCTTTCTTCACTACACGACAATCACAACAATCACATATTCAAAGGCGTGTTTGTAGTGACTGACCGACGTGTATTGAACAAACAACTTCAAGACACCATACTCGGTTTTGAACATGTAGAGGGCACGGTAACTACTATCACGGAAAAAGATGCAAATGCTAGTGAAAAGCTGCGTGATGCCATCAACTCAGAGAAAACAGGTATTGTCATTACAACACTGCAACGCTTTCCTCAAATCTATGAGCAAATCACTTCACACAGCGGTAATCGTTATGCGGTCGTGGTAGATGAGGCTCATTCCAGTCAAAGTGGAAAGAGTGCGGAGAAGCTGAAAGCAGCTCTGGCTGATACAGACGAAGCCCTGAAGGAACTTGCTGACTGGGAAGAAAAAAGTGTTGAAGAACTGGAGAAAGAACAAGACAAGTTGATGCTCGACCTGCTAAGTCAAGGTCAGCATAAAAATCTCTCTTTTTATGCTTTTACAGCTACTCCAAAGCCCAAGACTCTTCAGACCTTTGGTATTTTAGTTGAAAAGGGTGAAACCCCCGATAAGGATAAATACAAGGCCTATCATAACTATTCTATGCTACAGGCTATTGAAGAAGGCTTTATCAAAGATGTGTTGAAAAACTATACTACGTACCAGATTTCATATGAAATAGCCCGTCAATCAGAGGATAACCCTGATTACGAAGAGACGCCAGCAACGATTGCTTTGAAAGCGTTCCATGATAATCACAAGGATACTATCAATAAAAAGACTGCTATTATCGTTGAGAAGTTTCGTGAAGTGACTCTTCAAAATATGGCAGGAAGAGCTAAGGCAATGGTCGTAACCTCCAGTCGTGCTCATGCAGTACGTTACTTTTTTGCAGTTAAGGAGTATTGCAGAAAACATCATATTATAGACATCAATCCGATGGTGGCATTTTCCGGCACGGTGGAATATAACGGTGTGGAATACACTGAGCCAAAACTCAATACGAGGGGAGAAAAGAGCATATCTGAAGAAAAACTTCCGCTCTACTTCGCAAGTGACTTTTACAACATGCTGATTGTGGCGGATAAGTATCAAACCGGATTTGATGAACCGATGCTTCACACAATGTTCGTAGATAAGAAACTGAAAAATGTGAAAGCAGTACAGACTCTATCTCGTCTGAATCGTGCCAATCCTTTGAAAGAAGATACATACGTTTTTGATTTTGTAAATAGTTCTGAAGAAATTAAAACTGCTTTCGAACCATTCTATAAGGGTACAGAGTTAATCAATCCTGTTGATGTGAATTATGTATATCAGTTTCACAAAGACATCGAGCTTTACCACCTTTGGACCACTGAAGATGAAGAAAAATTTTATGAACTGCTTATTGCTACACAGTACAAGAAAAACAAGTCAAAACTGGGTGCATTATCCAATGCATTAAAGCCAATTGTAGATAGGTTTGAGGATCTGGATGAAGAAATTCGTTTCATTGTGCGAGGTAAAATTAAGAATTTCATTCGTTTCTATGCTTATATGGCGCAGATCGCCCGTACCTTTGACAGCTCGTTAATGAAGTCATATATATATGCCGATTACCTCTATCGTGTATTACCAAAAAATCCTCGAGAAAGAGTTGATTTGGACAAAAAGGTGCGTCTTGTTAACAATACAATCAAGGCAAATGAAATGATGCATATATCTTTGGATGGTGACAAGCCTGAGATTAAAGGAGAGAATCCAGAAGCAGGTCGTAAGCCTGAAGATACTCGTGATTTGCTGGATAATATTATTGCCAAGGTAAATAGCATGTTCCGTGGTGAGTTCTCAGAAGCTGACCGGGTAATGGTGGAAGGTATCTTTGACCTGATACAGAAATCTTCAACGAACAAAATGCAGAAACAAGCTGTAGGTAACGATGAGAATCAATTTGTAGAGAGCATCTTCCCGGATATTTTCAGTAAAGCTGCTCAGCAGTGTTATACGACACAGACCGATGCTTACCGTAAATTGTTTGAAAATCAAGAGTTTTATCAGACTCTGATGCAGCAGATGGGCCATGCCATATATGAACGCTATCGCGAACAAGAGGAAAAAGCCTATACCATAGAGAATCTGCAAAGTAAAATGCTTCCCTTAATCCGGGAGGAATTTGTTGGAATAGCAGGAACCAACAGAACACTTGAAGAGGCATTCATTTGGATGGTAAAGGTGATTAAAGTATTCAGCATTAGCAAATATAATGGTTTGGCTGATACAATACTCAATGCTATGTTCAAACTTTATTGTAGTCCGAATACCCTTACTTTGGCAGAGAAACGCATTTATCTTAAGACCCTTGTAACAGGGTATGAATCATACTTAAAGAAGCTTCATTTCCTTATTAAAGACAAAGAGGTTACTGATAAAAATGGTGAAGTTGAATATGCGGCTCTGAGTAATGCGTTGTATTGTATGCAATTAAACAAACTGCAATATAGTGACAAACCTATTGACCAGAAGTTTGCACAGTATATTGATATTCTTGTGAACTTACGAAATGAAGAAAACCACCAAGCTAAGAGTCTTGAAGCAAAAGAGGTCCAATTAGGGATTCACGTTGTGACCACTATGTTTATGTATGTGACATTTAAAAATATAACAGAGCTCGAAATGGTAGAAGATAAGTTTAATATCAAACATATTGATAAGCGGCCTAAAACATATACCATAATGGAAGAAGAGGCTGATAGTCGTATGGTAGCAGAGAGGGCTTCTGAGTATTCTTCAAAAGGAAGCAATTAGATGCGATTTTTCAACTTTAAATTTGTTATGCAAAAAGGATGCATAGATGCGTATTAATTTTGTGGCTATAAATCAAGTTTAACCATTAAAAGTGTAATTATGGCTGATTATACAAGTCTTATTAATCGTATCGAAAGTAGATACAATCCGGATTCTCTTAGAGAAGTCCGACTGAATTCCATTTCTTCCCTTTCTGGCATAGACAAGGATATTGCAAAATATGTAAAGCTTGCCATGAATGAAGTTGACCCTATATATACGAACAAGACTTTAGAAGCAGGTGAAAATACAAAATCGCATTTGCAAAGAGAACTACAGCAAAGTGTCGATTTTCGGTATCAGGGTTCTGTAATGACTAGAACTCATATTCGTGGTGTTAGTGATATTGACTTGCTTACAATTACCAGTAAATTTCAAGACACAGATTACAGCAAAGCTAAAGCATTTGTTGAAAATCATCCCTACTCATATGATGCTGAAACGATGCGAATAAAAAATTGGGTCAACAGTTTTAATCGATATACTGGAGATGCAAATTATGATTTAAGACAACTTCGTTTGGAAGACGAACGAATTTTGCAATCTCATTATGTAATATGCGATATTACGAAACCAAAATCCATACGTATAACGAACCAAAACCTACATCGTGATGTTGACGTTGTTGTTGCTTCATGGCATGATTCTTTTGGATACATTAGTGGAAATGGCGATGTATATAGAGGCATTCACATTTACGATAAACAAAAGAATGATCGTCTTGGACCAGACTATCCATTCCTCAGTATAGATAGAATCAACACGAGAAGTTCATACACCGAAGGACGACTCAAAAAGATGATTCGATTCCTTAAAAATGTAAAAGCGGATGCATCAGTAAATATAGACCTAACCAGTTTTGATATAAATGCAATCTGCTATGATATTAATATCGAAGAATATCGCAATTCTTACTACCTAGACTTGGTTCGGGTTTTATGGCTCAAGCTTTACCACTTATGTCAAAACGAGTCGGAAGCAAATAGATTAAAATCTGTAGATGGAACCGAATATATATTTAGAAATAATCCCTCTAAGCTTGAAAACTTGAAACGATTGCATAACGAAGTGTGGAACATATATAAAGAAATACAATAAATGAAA
>UMBE01075490.1_pt1 | contig 11911 bp, 9 predicted proteins | sample 1963881 | NCBI WGS metagenome assembly UMBE01 (sample SAMEA4835933, study PRJEB28245) | human gut metagenome | biome: gut microbiome; material: fecal sample | place: Denmark | collected 2008 | reverse complement strand
CAGATGAATCACCTGGGCGTGTTCCAGCAACTCCCTAGCGGAAGCCGCCACCGCACGGTTCACGTTCACCGCGCCCAGCGACCCTCCAGTCACCACCACCAGTGGACGGTTCGGATCGACACCGAGTTGCGCTGCGGCCGATTGTCTTGTGGCAATGCGGTCATGTTCCATGCCATGGGCTATCGCTGCGATTTCGGCACGCAATGGCAATCCCACACGCTCGGCTTCAACACCCTTGCGTGGCTTCAAGCCGGTTTGCGCATAGGCGGTGCCAATCATGGACGCCCAGCGAGCTCCCAATTTGTTGGCCATTCCGGCACGGGCATTCTGCTCATGCATCGCGATCGGAATGCCCATCTTGTGCGCTGCCGCATATACGGGAGCGGACGTGTATCCGCCGAAGCCGACAACCACCTGCGCCTCATGACGGGTGAGAATGTCACGGACTTTGGCCGTTTCGGCCTTCCACTGCGCGGGAAACTTCAGCGCCGCCATATTGGGCCTGCGTGGGAAAGGAACCTTCTCAATGGTTTCCAGTTCGAAACCGGCCTGGGGAACCAAATCGTGTTCCAAGCCGACGACAGTGCCCACCACTGCGATATCGGCGTCTGGTTCAAGCTCGCGAATCACATGCGCCACGGCGAGCAGAGGATTGACATGACCTGCCGTACCACCGCCGGCAAGAACGATATGCTTCTGATTGCTCATAGTGTACGAGCTTAGCCCACGGCACCCCAGTACGCCGCGCGCCATACCGTCGCACACGCGGATGCTCACATTTCATCTACGTTTGCACACCGCAATACGCGGTAGCGTATGCTGCGGTCGCAGCCGACACTCAGACCCGCTGCATCTCCGCTTGGATCTGCGGCTGCTGCTTCATCATGCTGATGGTTACGCCTGCAGCGCCCAAACACAGAATCAACGACGAACCGCCCGCGGACACAAACGGCAATGGCACACCCATCACCGGAAACAATCCCACCACAACGCCGATGTTCACGAATGCCTGGCCGACGATCCACACGGTAATGCTGGCCAATACCAAAGTGATGTACCTGTCCTGCGATTGCAAAGCCACCACGAGCATGCACCATCCAAGCACCAAGAACAGCAGAATGACGAGAGAGGCGCCTACGAAGCCCGTTTCCTCACCGATGATGGCGAAAATGAAATCGTTGTGCGCTTCCGGCAGATATCCCCATTTTTCTCCGGAATTGCCGATGCCCACTCCAAGCAAACCTCCGGAGGCCATGGCGTATTTGCCATGCACCGCCTGATAGCAGACCCCCTGCATGTCGGATGCGGAGCAAGTTTGGTATGTGGCCATGATACGGCTGAGTCGGTTCGGACTGGTGATAACGAGTCCGCCAACCAAAACCGCACCGCCGCATGCCACGATAGCCAACCATTTGCCAGGAAAATCTCCCAACAGCAACGCGGCACCTGCGATCGCGAACAGAATCATGGCCGTGCCAAGATCCTTGCCACTCACAACCAACAGCAATGCAAGACCAAGCCACGCAATCAACTTGAGATATGCCTTATATGGTCCGACTTTGTTTATCTGCTTCTGCGCGTAGATCAGTTCCCGCGGCAGCCATATGCACAACGCAAGCTTAACGACTTCGGCGGGCTGGAAGGTAAATCCAAAAAGGCCGATCCAACCTTTGTTGCCTTGGACATCGATACCCAAGGGGGTAAACGTCAGCGACTGCAAAAGCAAAGCGATAATCAGGAAGACGAAACTGAATTTCCTGATGAGCTCCGCCGGAATCATCATGCAGGCAACACCCACGATAAGTCCAAGAACGCAGAATCCCCCCTGTTTCAGTGCTTGGGACCACGGAGACTGTCCGTTGGCAATCATGTTTACCGAAGAGCTGGAAAACACCATGATCACACCGAAAATGGTGAGAATGATCACCGCGGTTCTGAACCCATGAAAACACCAAATCGGATTAAGCAGGCTTCGCAGACCGACATAACCATGAAAATCGTCGACCTGCTTTCCGACGGCGGCCTTCTTTTTCTGACGACTACTATCAACCTGCCTGGTTTTAGGCTTTTCCATGCTCGTTCACCCAACGCTGAGCCTGCTGTGCGAACTGGTTTCCACGATCGGCATACGACTTGAACTGATCCATCGACGCACATGCAGGCGCCATCAGCACCACATCACCGGATTGGACATACTCGCCCGCGGCATCAACCGCCCGTTCCATAATGACCCCATTATCCGCCGGATCGATGATGGTCAGAGGAATGTTGGGAGCGCTCGTCTTGAACGCATCCAGCATCGGCTGCTGATCCCTGCCGATGATGACCGCGGCTTTGATGGTATGCGCCTGATCAGCCACCAATTGCTCGAAACTGCTGCCTTTGGCCAGTCCTCCGGCAATCCACACCACGGATTTATCGGCAAAACTATTGAGCGAGGCCTTGGCCGCATGCGCGTTGGTCGCCTTGGAGTCGTCAACGAAACGAATGGCTCCCCCATCCGCCGTAGTGGCGGTGGCGACGGTCTGGATACGGTGGCCACCTGGAGTGAACTGCTTCAGGGATGCGATCGCCTTCTCCTTATCCGCGCCAAGTCCCAACACCAACGCCAATGCGGTCAATGCGTCGGCGAGCAAATGCGGATATACCGTGCCATCCGGCTCGGTCAGATGTGTGAACTCGGCAACTTTGGCAACCTGTTCAGGCTTGCCCGCCTCACCGCCCGCGATGCCGGACATGTCGACGATCCAGCCGTCCTTCACGCCAATCTGGCCATCTTGCGGTTCCGACAATGTGAATCCAACCCTACGGCAGCCTTCCGCGGTTTCGGCTGCGAATGCCAGCTTGGTCACGCGCTCATCATCCGCGTTGTACACCAACGCCTTCTTGGCATGGTGGAAGACCTTCGCTTTATCGGACGCGTAATTGTCGATACCGCCATGCCAATCAAGATGGTCGTCAGCGATATTGGTGATCGCCGCGCAATCCAACTCAAGAGAATCGGTGAAATGCAATTGGAAAGAACTGAGCTCAACACACAGCACATCATTTGCCGGATCGACTGCGGCATGGGACACCGCTTTGCCGATATTGCCGACAGCAGGTGCGGTCAAACCGCAAGCCGTCAACATCTCCGAAGTCATTTCCGTAGTGGAGGTCTTGCCATTGGTACCGGTGATGCCAATCCATTGCGCAGGATGCCCAGTGGCATCGCAATCCACCCGCAGCTGCCAGGCAAGCTCGACCTCGCTCATCACCGGAATGCCACGACGTTGCGCTTCGAGAATGAACGGGGTCCTCGGATTGAATACCGGAGAAGTCATCACCAAGTCGACATGATCCCAATCAATGTGGTCGAAAGAGTGCAGATCGGCATCAGGCTTCTTCTCATCCACGCCCAACACCTTTTCGGCGCGGGAACCCAACACCTCCATCATGCTCTGGCCAGAAACTCCAAGACCCGCCACAATCGCGGTCTTACCGCTCATATCCATATCCATCATCCTTCGATCGTCAGAACCTCATACGCCTTAATATCACAGTCATATTGCGTTCATTCGCAACGGCAACAGACCGAGCATCGACTGTCACAAGCCGGAACGGGCAACCCAATCGCCATAGAAAAGCACCAAGGCGACCAGCACGAACAGCAGTTCAATCATCCAGAAGCGAATCACAACCTTGACTTCGGGCCATCCCTTCAATTCGAAATGATGGTGGATCGGAGCCATCTTGAACACACGCTTATGCGTCATCTTGAAATAGCCGACCTGAATGACATCGCTCAACGTTTCCATGACGAACAGGCCGCCGAGAATAATCGCGAGGAATTCCGTATGCGTGGCGATGGACATGGCAGCGAACAGGCCGCCAAGCGCCAACGAACCGGTATCTCCCATGAAAATTGAAGCCGGATTGGAGTTGTACCACAGGAACCCGAAGCATGCTACCGCCGCGCAAGCCGCGATAATGGTCAGATCAAGTGGATCAGATACCGCGTAGGTAAAGCCCTCATGCCCCGAGCCCTTGAGATGGTAGAACTCCCAAAAAGCAATCACCGCATATCCCATGAATGCGATCATCGAAGAACCAGCGGCCAATCCGTCAAGGCCATCGGTCAGGTTGATGGCATTGGTCCATGCGGTCATCAGGAAGTTCACCCAAATCACGAACAGCACGATGGCCACGGCTTTGCCTGCGAACTCGAAACTGAAAAACGGCTTTTCAATGAAGCTCATGCCGGCCTGCGCACTGGGGAAACCGGATTTCGTCGGCAGAATCAACGCCAGTACCGCATAGATGGTGGCAAGAATGAACTGGCCGATGAATTTACCTTTGACTGTCAGACCTTCACTCTGCTTTTTGCGAACCTTCGCGAAATCGTCGATGAATCCCAGCATACCCATCGACAGCATGGCGAACAGCACCAGCAGTGCCGACCATGACGGTACCTCTCCCCTGGTGATGAAGCGATACAACGCCGACGAGCCCCAGCCCAACACAACCGCCAGATTGATGACCATGCCACCCAACGTAGGCGTGCCACGCTTGACCAGATGGGACTTCGGACCATCTTGGCGTATGTACTGGCCGTAATTAAGCTTGTGTACCAAACGAATCAGCAGCGGGGTTCCCACAATCGTCACACCCAGCGACACCACAATTCCGATGATGAGCGAAATCACCTGATGTTCTCCGTTTCAGTCAGACATTCTTCAGATAACGTCGATTATTCGATTATTCAAATCTTGCTAAATGCTTTTGTTCTATTGTGCAGCCAGGGCCTGCCAACGTTCAGCCAGAGCACTCAAGCCAGAAGCGTGGGAACCTTTAAGCAGCACCACGGCACCTGGATGTTCGACGGCGAGTCGCGTCACAAGACGATCGGCCTCATCGATATCGTGGACCCAATCGACGTGAGAAGCGTCTCCCGCCAAGGATGCACCGTCAGCCATGGCACCTGCCAGAGCGTCCAGAGAGGCATCGGATGCACTGCCAACCGTCAGCAGCGCATCAACCCCACCTTCCAACGCATACCGGCCGATACCAACATGCAAATCCTTTTCATCCGGACCAAGCTCAAGCATGGCGCCCAACACCGCAATACGGAATGGCTGGCTTTCGGAACCAGCCTTCCAACGCAGCAATCCGTCAAGACCAGCTTTCATGGAATCAGGATTGGCGTTGAATGAATCATCAATCAGCGTGAATGACGTTTCCTGCTTGTTCACGGTGGAAACAGCCATACGATGGGGGCTGATGGTCGTCACATCCGACAATACTGATGCGACCTCGCCAATCGACATGCCCAAACGCATCGCTACCGAAGCGGCGGCAAGCGCATTCATGACATTATGCTGACCGCAGATGCCCAAGGTGACTTCGGCATGCTCGCCATCACCATTTTCCAGAGTGAAGGACGGATGATCCAACTCGTCGCAACGCACATGCTGAGCGGTGATCGCAGGATTGCCACCATCACCATTCGGAAGTCCGAACCACATCACGTCGCCCGGAGCGAAGGCGCTCATCGCAGCCACATGCTCGTCGTTCGCATTCAGCACGGAAAGACCCCCAGGAACGAGGCCATGAATGATTTCTGACTTGGCCTGCGCGATGCGTTCCGCAGAGCCGAATTCGCCCAGATGAGCGACGCCGACTTTCAGCACAACCGCGATGTCCGGCGGTACCAGCGACGTCAGATTGGCGATTTCCCCAACATGGTTGGCGCCCATTTCCGCTACCAAAAAACGAGTTTCCGCATGTACTTTGAGCGAAGTCAACGGCAGTCCGATTTCATTGTTGAACGATCCGACCGGCGCAATCGTCGGTCCTATGTGCGCCAGCAACGCCTTCATGAGATCCTTGGTAGTGGTTTTTCCGACGGAACCGGTGATGCCAATCACCGTAAACGGCGTTTCCAACGCGCGACGGCGCTCGATATTGTGCTTGGCCAACGCGCCCAAGGCAAGCACCGTATCTTCCACCACGATCTGAGGCACTCCGGCACCGTCGATCTCATGGTCGACTATTGCGGCAACGGCACCTTGAGCGCCCACGTGCGGCACGTAATCGTGACCGTCCACACGCTCTCCGGCAATCGCTACGAAAACCGAACCTTCAACGATCTGCCGTGAATCGGTGAATGCGCTGGTGGCCACCGGCGTATTCACTGCCGCAGTGCCGGCAATCAGCCGTCCCTGAACTGCCTGGGCGATCTCCTCCAAGCTCATTGGCATCATGGTCAGGCTGCTCACTGTGATTTCTCCTCTGTGTTGCTGTTCCGTTTACTGTTCATGTTGTTTACGATTATCGTGTGTGTGCTTTACGTATCCGTTCTGATTGAAACTAGTTCAGATCTCGGGATACGCGCAACGCGCTTTTGATATTGGCCTTGCGTACACCCGCCGCAAGCACCATCGATATGGACAGCGACAATGCGCTGCTGTTCGTCTGCCCGTATGCCACTGCCGCTTGCGATGCGAGCACATCGGATTCCTGCGTACGGACGGCGATATGGGTCCGCTTTCCGACGGTACATCCGAATCGCGCAACCGATTTGACGATCTCGGCTTCGCCTAGACCATTGTCATCGCAACCAAGCACATCGACACTTACCGACTGCAATGCATCGTCTTTCAATGTCTCCTCGCTCAAAGCGAGAATCACAGCAGCAGCACCGTCTTCAGCGCACACAGCCATCGTACGCTGCACGTCAAGAATCGACAATGGATAGTTCAGATCGAGATATCGTTCCAACGATTGCGAGTTGCCCGAGCTGATCACACCAACCGGATTACCAAGCATATGCAGGAAATCAGCAAGATCCCTCACTCCCTGGTCCACCGCCTGCGCATCGTTTCCCGCCACGGCGAACACCGCCAACGAATCGGACGGGCTACCCGCCAATTCGCTGGCAAGCCTACCCAACTGCTGTGCGGTCGGCTCGGCATAGATCACAGGAATCTGTATGCCTTCCGTCTTACCACGCAACGCATGAGGTACCACCGCACCATATGCGCCAAGCGCCTGAGCCTGACGCAACTGTTGCTCATCCACCGGTGCGGACGGCATGAACAACGATCCCGGCCGCACCGAATCGATATCGTCTGCAATGGACGTGATCGTCACTTCAGTGGCAAACGTAGGATCCAAGTCAAAGCCATATCTGCTGGCAAGCAGACCCAATGTCATTCGTCTGTTCATGGACTCACTGACCGCGCTCATCTTTCCGCCCTCCGTTCTTCATACTCGCATACTCACCAAGTTACTGGAATAGCATCAGTTCGCGGACTTGACGCCGGCACTTCATACTTCTGCATAAGGAATTCACCAATCTCCGCGGTAACCGGACCTGCCGTCAGACCACCAAAAACGCTTTGCGGATCCTTCAGAACCACCGTGACGACAAAGCGAGGATTGTCTGCGGGAATAATCGCCGAATAATCACTGATAATTGACGACAGTCTGCCATCGGCACCAGCGACTTCCGCCGTACCGGATTTTGCTGCGACACGATAACCATCCACCTTGACGAACTGGTAATGGTCGGACACGGATTCCATGGCGTTCATCACCTGAGAGGCCACCTGCTCGTCAATCACGCGCGTCGCCTCACCCCCGGGCTTTTGCTCTTCGGAATGTCCCTCGGCATCGCTGATCGTCTTGATGATGCGCTGCGGCTTCTTAACACCCTTATTGGCGATCACGGCAACCGCATTCGTCAGCTGAAGCGCATTGGTCGTGTAAGCCTGGCCGAACAACACGGTGTTCTGGGTTCGCAGATCCCATTGATCGGCCGAATATAGCAAACCATCCGATTCGCCAGGAAGACCGAGCCCATTGTCTTGGCCGACACCGAATTTTCTGATGAAATCGTATCGCTGCTCGTTAGACATCTTCTCTCCTGCGATGATCATGCCAACGTTCGACGATTGCTCGAGAATGCCCGCAAGGGTCCAGCGTTCGTCACCGTGAGTGGTCGCATCGCTGTAGGTCTGCCCGTTCACCGTGATATGGTCCGGCACAGTGAATTTGTCTGACGCCTGATGCAATCCAAGCTGGATCATGCCCGACATTGTGAAGACCTTGCCAATGGAACCAGGCTCAAACGTTTCTCTGACGGCCCTGGAAACCGTCATCTTCGCCTGATCACTGCCGGCTTCGATCTCGTCACTGTCGGCAAGCGCGAGAATATCCCCCGTTTGAGTGTCCTGCACCACAGCAATTCCCCATGGCGAACTGTATTTCTCGCAGCTTTCTCTCAGTACTTTTTCGACATACCACTGCACGTCGTGGTCGATGGTCAGTGTGATGTCGGATCCATTGACCGCATCTTTTGATTCGGTCATGGTTCCTGGGATTTCGACGCCGTTGTTGCCTTGTTGGTAGACCTGGTATCCATCTTCGCCGGTCAGCGTCTTGTTTTCCATCTGTTCGATGCCCGCTACGCCTTTGCCTTCACCGTCGACACCTCCCAGCAGTGCGCCCATCAAGGTTCCGTTGGAATAGATGCGCTCGTTGCTGAGTTCCGCATAGACGATACCGCCCAAATTGAGCTTGGAGATTTTGCGTTTAACCGCCGGCGTCACATCTTTCTTCAGCACCGCGTATTGGCCTGTTCCCGAAAGCATGGCACCCAATTCGGTGGCATCCATGTCCAGCACCGGAGCGAGGAGTCTAGCCACGGCCGCGGCTCCTGTGGCACCTACCGGTTTGCCGTCGATCTGATGGCAGTTGTCTCCGGTCTGTTTGGTGCAGGTTGTGGGAGTGAAGGCCTGTGCTTCCTCGGGATTGCCGATGATGGTATATCGTTCCACGCTCTGCGCGAGGATCGAACCGTTCGTGTCCATGATTTTGCCGCGCCGTGCCTTCAAAGTCACGGTAATCGTGCGGTTTTGCGCCGCGGCCTGCGCCATGGTTTTGCCATTGATCAACTGGATGTTGGCCAATTGAATAAGGCAAGCCGTGCCCATCAACGCCAGAATGACGCCGATGGCCATGGTTTTCGTAAGCAGTTTCTTGTGGAAACGTGCGTAAGTGCGGTGAAAAGGATTCACTGAGCGTCGTCTCCGCTTGGCTGGTAGCCGTTCAGATCAATCGTTAGAGCGCCTTTTTGGGGCACCATGCCCATTTCCTCGGCCTTGCTCGGCAGCGAGGCTTCAAGTTCGTCAAGCTTGGCCTGGTCATCTTCCACGTCTTGGGTCAGGCGGGTAATGTTCGACTCAATCTGGTTCGCCTCGAAGGAATGCTGCACCATTTGGGTACGCAGCGTTAAGGATCCCAGAAGACATCCGCCGAGGAACACCACGGCGATAACCAGATGCAACAATGGAGTGCTTCTGGTGCGCGTCCATGTGATGAGATGTTCGAATCCTCGCTTGACGCTGTTGCCTTCGGCCCGCGTTCCTTTGACGACGTGCAATTCAGGGCGAGTGGTGCCAGCGGTTTCGGTTTGGTCCCGGCGTCCTGCGGGAGCCGCGTTTGATGCGATCGTTCTTGGTGCGGCCACGTTCAGCCCCTCCTTCCTTGTCGTTTCATGCTTGCGTAATCATTGCCTTGGTCGAATCGTTTTCGCCAGCGTTCAGGAATTGGTCTGGTCAGTTCCACTGCGCGCAGTCGCACAGAGGCCGACCTTGGATTCATGGCGATTTCTTCCTCGGCCGCTTTGATGGCGCCTCGCGTCAGTTCTTTGAAGAACGGCATCATATCCGGGGGTATTACCGGCATATCTGCGGGCACGTCAGCTTTCAGACCTTGATTCATAAATGTTTTGACGGTCTTGTCTTCCAGCGAATGGTACGACTCCACCACCAAACGTCCTCCCACCGCAAGATGGTTGGCGATCTGCGGTAGCGTCCCCGCCAATTTGTCGAGCTCGCCGTTGACTTCAATACGTAATGCCTGGAACACACGTTTCGCGGGATTTCCCGCAGGACGGTGCGCTTGCGGCACAACCTCATCCACCAATCGGTTGAGCTGCCCCGATGTGGTCAATGGTTCGATCTCACGCCTACGCACGATTTCGCGGGCTATCTGCTTGGAGAAGCGTTCCTCACCATATGTACGGAAAATGCGTACCAGATCAGCGAACGAATATTCAGCAAGTATCTGTTCGGCGGTCAATGGCTGGGTCACGTCCATACGCATGTCCAAAGGCGCATCGTGAGAATAGGAGAATCCCCGCTCCGTCTCGTCAATCTGCAAACTCGACAATCCCAAATCCATGAACACGGCGTTTACCTGGTCGATCCCCTGATCATCAAGCACTTGCGCGAAATCGTCGAATGCGGCGTGCACGGGTATGAAGCGGTCGGCAAGACCTTCCATCCGCATTCGCTGCGTGGCGAGCGAAAGCGCCTCCGTGTCTCGATCGATGCCGATCAGACGCGCTTGCGGACTCGCTTTGAGAAAAGCCGTGGAATGCCCCGCCAAACCAAGCGTGCAATCCACCGCAATCGACCCTGGCCTCGCCAACGCCGGGACCACCAGATCCACGCAGTCGCGCAGCAACACTGGCTGATGTATGGTCGTTACATCTGTCATCAGAATTCCACCGCCGGTAATACGTCATCGGCAATATCGGAATATCCCTGCTCCTGTTCGGCGAGATATTCCTCCCATGCCTGCTTGTTCCAAATCTCCGCTCGGGTCCCCACGCCAATCACCACGATGTCGCTTCCCAAATTCGCGTAATCGCGCAACATCTGCGGCACGAGCACACGTCCTTGCCTGTCTGGCTCCTGATCAACCGCGCCGGAAAGGAACACACGCAAATAATCACGTGCAGCCTTGTTTCCCATGGATGTGCGCTGGATCTGCAATGCGATCCGGCGAAATTCCGATTGGGGCAACAGATAGACACATCGCTCCTGACCACGGGCCATCACCATGCCCGGTCCCAGCTGGCTGCGAAATTTTGCAGGCAATGCCATACGTCCTTTGGCGTCGATTTTTGGAGTGTATGTTCCCAACAGCAGCGGAGGCAGTCCAGCCATCACACCGCTCGCTTGCGTCGAACCATCGTCGGAGAAGGGCTCGGTTTCAACGCTTTGAACCATCGCCACACCTCCTTACATGATGCGCGGGAACACCTAGACCCAAAACTCTTTCCCCACTTTACCCCACGCATCACCATAAATCCCCACATAAATGGAAAAAATCAGCAAATGCTGAGGTTGATTTTCCCCACATTGAACGAATGGCATCAAATCAACTACCGTAAATTCATCCTTGCTGCGCTATGTCGCACTCGCCCTCGTCGGTTTTCGTAGAAGCCTCGGGGTACATTGGAGTGCCTAAGTTTTGTGAGGAAGGGATTGCAGATGTCGAGTTATTCCGCCCAGTTGCGTGAAGAACAACAGGCCGTCAGCCGCGCGTACGGCCGCTTGGATGATCTGCGGGCCCAAGCTCGTGCCCGTCTCGACACCGTGCGTGCTGCCGGCTCGCACGGATCGCCCACGCAACGCACCGAACGCGATTCCTTCGCCACCATGTACGAGGATCGCCTCACCCAGCTGCGTGCCGTCGAAGATCGCCTGGTGTTCGGCAGACTCGACGATGTCCACGGTGCGCACCGGTACATCGGGCGTATCGGACTGTCCAACGAAAACCACGAGCCGATCCTCACCGATTGGCGAGCCGACGCGGCACGTCCGTTCTACGAAGCGACGCCTTCCAATCATGGCGATATCGTAATGCGCCGCCATATCACACTCAGCTTCCGTGAAGTGGTCGGCGTTGAAGACGAGGTGCTCGATGTGCACTCCGACCAGGTCGGGCAGGCGTCTTCGGACGGCACTCTGACCGGCGAAGGCGCGCTGCTCGCATCGTTGAACGCCAAGCGCACCGGCAAGATGACCGATATCGTGGCAACCATCCAAGCCGAACAGGATCGCATTATTCGCGCCGA
>UMBE01028396.1_pt1 | contig 11919 bp, 10 predicted proteins | sample 1963881 | NCBI WGS metagenome assembly UMBE01 (sample SAMEA4835933, study PRJEB28245) | human gut metagenome | biome: gut microbiome; material: fecal sample | place: Denmark | collected 2008 | reverse complement strand
AAAAGCTGCTTCCATGCTCATGCTTGAACCTTTTCTTCTTCTCTTTCATAAAAATCTCCACAACAAAAAAACATGCCCTGATTTACAAGACATAATACTTTTTGTAAATTCTTCTTATTTTTTATGCGCTTCCCTGAGTATACTAAAACACGCTCTAATGTTTAATTTTAAATAGGTAAAATAAACTCTAGATAATAGAAAATAAAAGTTAAAAGAACCTGCTACATAAAACTAGATAACAGGCTGAATAAAACTTTGAACATCAGTTAGACAGAAAGGTTTTTATCTGGCTGTATCAAATAGATTATGTTCACAACCAATTACAAACAGGTAGACAAGAAAATTTCTGTGAAAACACTGTGCTGATTTTCTAAAATAATTGTGCAAGCACTTATTGATTATAATTCTCAACATTTGCCTGAACTTCGTTTATTATATCACAATTCTGCTCGTTGTAAATGGACTTTTTCGCACAATCTTAATTTTTTAAGAAAAAAACCTTTCATATTTATAAAAAATTACACGTTTTATTTTGGTAAATATATAACCACTTATTACCTTTTAATGTGTCGAATTTTACAATTTCCAATTTGCGTAGCAACGGAGACTCCGCTGAGAATAGTAGTAGTCGGATTGCCAGAAAGCATTTTTCAAACACGCTCTAGATTTTCTAATTTCATTCCAGAACCATCCTCATTTAATGACAGCGTTGCCTTGTATTCCACTCCTGGATCAGGTTCTGTTGCATGTGAAGTATATAACAGACAATCCACTTCTATTTTTCCATTTTTGAGTATCTTAAATCCATCTTTATTAATTTGATCAATCATATCCGTTTCTACCCACCAATAGGTCATTTCAAACTCTCCTGAAAAAGTGAATTCTATATTCGTACCGTTTCTCTTTATACTACAATTATATTTATTTTGTAACGCTTTATTCGCTACTATATCATCAATCGTTCCATCATAGTCTACAAGTGCCAGATAATCATCGAATGCATCTTCTTTTACAATAATAGATTTTTCTGTATTGCTTTTTATATCATCCTCGGAAAATACTGGCTTATAAACCAGGCTTTCTGCCCTATTAGCGTAAATATCCTCATCATTAGGCTCAGTATAACAATATCCCCGTACAGAATCTATAAGTGCATGTATTTTGGACTCATCAGACATCTCTGTCATATTACCACTAAATAGTTTTCCATCACTTCCCAGCTGTTTTCCGAGGACAGCTACACTTCCCAGTAACTGGTCTATCTTGTCGGAGTCTGCAACAATATTATAACTTTTCAATTGTACACCCAGATCATTATCTGCTTTTGTTATCACCGCTGTACCAATGCCGTCTATTTCATCCTGTATAATCTGTTCTGTAAAAATTGCTCGTTCATCCCCATTAGAAAGCGGAATATACACAATATCCTTAATGGATGACTGCATATCTGACGATGGGCTTAAGCCCTCTGCTCTTACTTCTCCATCCTGACATAGAAATTCTTCGCTACTCGTAGCACTTAATGACCCAATCGTTTCTTTACATCCAAGAAACTGTCTCATATTTTCAAATCCACTCTCTTCGACAGATATCGTTCCCTCACCATCATCATTATTATTATAATCCACAATACTTTCCTCTGGTACCGCATCATATATATTTGTAGCTTCCTCACCAAAAGACTTATTATCACACAATAATCCTAAAGAAGTATATACCACACTCCTGACATTTTCATTTATATCCGTCTGGAATTCAGTACCTTCTGGTACTTCTGCCTCCAGAGCCAATATTTCTTTAATAAATGCCTGATTATCATCCACAAATTCTTTCACCGAGCTGTCCGGTGTTCCCTCTTTTTCTTCCTGCGTACTATATTCCTGACCAGAAGTGATTACTTTCTTATCGCCCTGATGTTGCTTTAATGCTTTGCCTCCAATAAATACACCGCTTCCTATGACCGCCGCAGTAATACCACCGGCTAAAGCTTTTACCATTCCAGCTTTTATCGCTTTGCCTCCAGCTCTGGAAGCTGCCCTCGCCGCATGATTTATCGCAGCATGCTTTGCACCTGCCTGACCTGCCTGCTGCATACTTGCATGTTTTACAACATTTTGATTTCTTCCAGCCATTTTAATTCCGGCAGCTTTATTTCCAGCAGCCATTGGCGCATTCTGTAAAACGTTTTGCCCAGCCAGAGTTCTGGCATGGTATAATGCTCTGTAATCTTCTTTTGCACTGCAATCGTCTCTGGATAAGAGCCATAAAAGGAATCCAAGAGGAAGCATACGAAATGTGTAGAGTCCCCTTTTCTGCATCTCATCCACCTTCGTATTTAACTTCTTCAATCCGTTATGTATTCTGCTTTTTACAGTTCCCTCACTAATATTTAATATCTGTGCGATTTCCTTTATTTTTAATCCGTCGTTATAATACATCTGGATACATATGCGCTGTCCCTCTCCAATATCATCGAGAATTTCATCAAGAATCTGCTCCCGCTCTGCATATTCTATTCTTGCTTCTGGGTTAATATAAACATTTCTATCTGTTATCTCTTTAAAATATTGCTGGCTGGTTTCTGGCAGAATTTCTCTATTTCCTGCTAACTTTCTTCCATAATCGTAAATTCTGTTTCGCACCAGCGCATTAAACCATGCACTAAAACTTCCCTGGCGAGGATCATAGTATTTGATTTTTCGATATAAGAGAAGATAAATTTCCTGAACACAGTCCTCCACCTCTGATGAATTAGCCGAAAACATTTTTCTTACTTCCCCTGCTACCCAGTTATAACTATTCTGGTAAATATAATCAAATGCCTGAACATCTCCATTAAAAAAGTTCTCTCCATATATATCTAAATCTTTAACTAATGGCTTTCCACAGATATCGCAAAACAAAATATTATTTGGAAACCATTTTCTGCAACTTCTACAATACATACCTTCCTGCCCTTATCCGATTTTATCCGATCTGTCCTCTAATAACTTCTTTTAATTCCTCTATACTCTTTACTGTAATATCTGCCCGGTTTTTTTCCGGACACTCCCTGTTTCGGTGATTAAACCATATCGTATGCCATCCTGCTGTATTTGCACCGACAACATCTGCTTCATAGGTATCCCCAACATACCATGTTTCTTCTGGATTTAATGCAAATGCATTCTCAATATATTTAAATGCCTGTGGATCTGGCTTTTGATATCCAATACCTCCAGAAATAAATATATGCTCATCATCAAACCATTTATGTAACCCCAGCGCAACTACCTTTGCATACTGTGGTTCTGGTCTGCCATTTGTGAGAATCGCAATAAAAATATCATTACTTTTACAATAATCAAGAAATCCCTCTACTCCATTACCAAGTGTAATCTTTTTCTGAAAGGAACGATATAACTGCTCAAAAATATCCGCATCCTCTCTGCTCATCTCAATTCCCACATCATGGTATGTCCTTTTCACACGCTCATAAAAACAATCTTCGTGCGGAATTAATCCCTTCTTCTCTGCCTCCATAATCTCATCCGAATAAACACGGGACTGCATAAACAACTGCGTACAGTCTGCATCCGTCTTGTCTGCATATAATTTTTTGTGAACCAGTTCAAATGGTCCCATAAGATTATAAAGTGTATCATCTAAGTCAAAAATCAGATTCAATATGCTTCCTCCTCGGTATTTTTACAAGTCCTATAATTCCTTATAACTTCCTGTAAATTTATTAAATATAATCCTTAAATACCATCTGGAAAACGTATTTTCCAGATGGCTGCCCGATAATAGTATACTTATTTCCCCAAAACAGTGCAAGGAGGTCTTTCCTGTTTTTCTGCATTTTATCGTTTTGAAATTGTCTTTACCTTTGACCATGCAGAATATTTCTTTCCTGATTTTGTTCGAATCTGTACATAATATTTTCTATTCTTTTTTAACTTTTTAATGACAAGTGATGTTTTATTTTTGCCACAGTTTATTTTCTTTGCGTTTTTCATATTCTTTTTCTGAGAATATCTGATTTCGTATTTATCACATTTTACTTTCTTCCATGTGATTTTGGTCAGGTTTTGGATTCTGACGGTTCGTTTTATTGATGTGCCTTTTACTGGCTGTGGGTTGGAATTGTCGTTTAAATATCTATATTTATAGCCTTCTGCCTGTACAGCTTTTGCTGCCTTACTTCCCTTATGGACAAAAAATGTAATATCTTTATAGCTTGTGTTAACTTCATCTTCATCCCAATATCCCAAATAATCTAATGTATCTGGAATCACAATTTCTTTTACCCCATTTTCAGAGAAACCACAATCAGCCCAATCAATTTGTGTTGGCGGAAGATTTTTCCCATTTAACTTAAAAGTTTTCGGAATAACTACACGTTTAGAATGTCCATGATAACAGGTAATACATACGGACTCGCCACATTCATGCATACGTATACCGATACCATTCACCAAAGTATAGCCATGCGAACATTCCTTCGTTGCTGCTTTAACTGGAACTGCTGCTCCGATCATCTGTGTTAACGATAATACCATTGCAAATAATAATGCGTAAAACTTTGTTCTTTTCTTCATATCTTTTCATCCTTTCTTTTGCATTACATCTTAAGATTTTCTCTAAAAATAGTGATTCAGAAATATTATTTCACTCTCACTTTTTTCACTACACTCCACGCACCAGCTTTTCCATTTTTGCTGATAGCCCGTACCCTGATAAAATAGGTCTTTTTCCTTTTTAATTTCTTTATAGTCACATTTCCACTTCTTACTGTTACAACCTTTTTATTCTTAAAAGATTTTTTTGTACTGTACATAATCTGATATTTAGAGACATTTGATACTAACTTAAAACGAATGTTTATTTTCTTTTTCTTTACTTTCAAAGAAACACCTGTTACCATTTTCACTGGTTTTTTCGATGTGTTTGTAGTCTTTTTGGCTGGAGTTGCTTTTGGTCCTTTAAAAGAAGTCGCTAACTGATAAGTGTAACCTTCTGGAAAAGAATAATGATAACTGTGTACATAAATATAATATGTCCTTCCCTTTACCACATTAAATCTGACAGAACCTTTCGTTATTATCCACTCTTCTTTTGCTATTTCAGTATTGATATCGCTTGCTGAATAAACAGATACATCCCATCCGTCTCCAACATCATTTACATCTGTATCCGGATCACAGTTTAAGGTTGCTGTAATTCTCCCTGTATTTGGAGCAACTACTTTAAACCAGTCTTCATCTATATCATCAAACAAAGTTCCCTGATATTTTTTTCCGATAGAGATTTTATTTGCTTTTTTAAAAGTATTATTATTCTCCTGCTCCCAGTTATTTTCAGAAACAACATCAGCCTTTATATCAAAAGGTACCATTATAGGTGACATTCCATATTCACTATAAGATTTTACTTCTATATAATATGTTCCCGATGTCAAAACAAGTTTCTCTGTAACCATCTTATTCTCAATCTGCCAATATTGCTTAACTGGTTCTTTCAAATTGTCCTTGCGATAGATATTAAGATTCCATCCATATCCTATGTCATTCTCATCTGCAACAGCATTGGGTCTTAAAGTTATTCTGAAATAACCAGATTTTGGCATCTGTACCTGAAATAATTTTACGTCATATTCATTTCTTAATCTTGTTGTTCTGTATTGACTTGTAAGTACCGGTGAATTCTTAGCATCATTCATTGAAAACGCACACACTTTAGTTGGCTTAATCAAGATAATCAATGCCAAAAGACCTAATATACATATTATATTCCTTGTTATATTTATTGTTCGCTGTTTCATGTTTTGTAACCTCTCTTTCTTCTTTCGTTTTGTCTATTTTTTAATTGGCTCTTCTTTTAGCCGTACCTCCTTTCGTGAAAACCTTTTTTATTTCTTAATTATTTTTCCTTTCATTTTCTTATACGTATCAACCTGCAAAAAGGTTCACGGATTTTAAAATTTTTTTATTTAATTTATTAAGAGACGAAGCCATAGACAAAACTCCGCCCTATTTGTGTCTTTCGTCGCTGCATGTTGAATATTCGCTTATGCGCTCGTATCCAACCTTTGCTCCCAGGCCACAAATAGGGCGAAGTTTTCTCTATGGCTTCTGTCTTTGTAAAATATGACTTCTATAGATTCTTTTTTATACAACAAAAAAGCACCATCCCCAGGTCTAAATCCCAAAAACGGTACTTTGTAATGCGCCTTCAGGGGCTCGAACCCTGGACACGCGGATTAAGAGTCCGCTGCTCTACCAACTGAGCTAAAAGCGCATATCCTTGTGTTTTGTTTTCGTATCTCTCAACGACAAGGACTATTATATAACAACCTTTCATAGATTGCAAGCATTATTTTTTATTTTTCAAGTATTTTTTTAAGTACAATCGCAGGTCCATCTTCATCATTTGATTTGGTGATGTAATCTGCTTTTTCCTTTAATACTTCCATTGCATTTGCTACGGCAATTCCAATATGTGCATACTCAATCATCGCCACATCATTATCGCTGTCTCCGATAGCCACTGTATCCTCCTGTGGAATATGATACTTCTCAGCAAGAATACGGATTCCTACATCTTTGTTACAGCCATTCGGAAAAATTTCCATGTTATATTCACTAGGAAATGTTACAATAAGTTCTTTATTCTCTGCTGTTTTCGCTGCAAATTCTCTTAACTCCTGTGGATCTGGAAATGCAACATGTATCTTATTGATACGCATTGTCCCACGGCGCAGAAGTAAATCATAGGACAGGCCAATTACATCTGTAGATAACATACTGTCACAGAAATCTTTTCCCATCTTAGTATCATAAATAATCGGAGCTGTATCTTTTTCCACATAGGCATCATTGTCACAGTAAAGTTCTATAAAACCATGTCTTTCCTTTACTTCTTTATAAATATCATAAACCAAATGCTGTGGTATCTTGCAATTGTGAAGCAATTCCTCTGTCTGAATATTTCCAACCAATGTTCCATTTGCACAGATGCAGTATTTTACACCTTCGATATCCTGCACTTGATTCTTAATACTTCGAAAACTTCTTCCTGATGTTGGAACTACCATAATTCCATTCTTTACTGCTTCCGCAATTACTTCTTTTGAATAAGAAGAAATCGTACAGTCAGAATGTAATAATGTTCCGTCTAAATCGATTGCTACAATCTTTTTCATAAATAAAATCCTTTCATTTATCGTAAAGTAAATTATTTGCCATTTAAAATTCTGCATACCTCTGAAATGCTCTGGCAGAAATTACACAGACACCGCCAGATTCCTCTATTACAAAGGCTCTTTCGCTGAATATTCCAGCACATTTTCTCTTTAAAATTCATAAAATTCCACCCCTGTTTTATCTTATGATAAAGACAGGGAATGTTGTTATTTATCTTCCTGTAAAAAAATCTGAAGCATACAAATCGGATTACCTTTTGCCACAAACTTTTCCTCATATTCTGTCATGATATTGCCCTCAACATATTCGCTGTGATGAAGGTCAAATGTAGATTTCTCAAGTGTCCATCCTGCTTCTTTTACTTCTTCTAAAGAAAAATCAAATAATGGTCTGTTATCTGTCTTAAAGATAACTCTTCCCTCTTCCTTTAAAATGTTATGATAACGCTCTAAAAACTGTCTGGAAGTAAGTCTTCTCTTTGCATGACGGTCTTTCGGCCACGGATCTGAGAAATTCAGGTAAATCTGATCTACCTCACCCTTTTCAAATACATTCACAATATTCTCTGCATCCATTCGAATAAAATGAAGATTCTCTAAAGGATTCTCTTCCATTTTCTCTAATGCTCTGACCAAAACACTGGAATACTTTTCAATTCCAATATAATGAATCTGAGGATTCTTTTCTGCTAACTGCATAAGGAATTTACCTTTTCCCATTCCAATTTCTAACTGAATCGGCTTACCATCCTGGAAATAATCTTTCCACTGGCCTTTAATCTGCTCTACGTCTTTAATTGTATATTCATTCGCTGCAATCTGTTCTCTTGAACCTTTTACATTTCTTAATCTCATTTAATTCTCCCCATCTATCTTAATATATTTTCTTCTATATCTATACGCAATTTTAGACATACAGTATTATTCTAATCGCTAGACATTATTTTTGCAATTAATTTTTGCTTTTTCTATGGAAGTAGGATACAATGAGAAGCAAGGTCTGAAATGACCGAATAGAACTCAAAGACTTAGCCCAATAGTATATCAGCATATTAATAATACTGCATGATAGAGCGTGTTTGAAAAATGCTCCCGGGCAAAATAAAAAGGAGATTTAACAATGAAACGAATACTTACGTTTATATTGACACTAACATTGGCCTTAAGCTTTTGTGTGAATTCCTTTGCCGCGGCAACTACTGCCACTGCTTCTGAAACGCAGACTGGCACTTCTGAGGCACAGACGGATACCTCAAAAACACAGGCTGGCACTTCCGAAGCGCAGACCGATACTTCAAAAGTACAGGCTGGTGCTTCCTATGGAATTTCCAATTTAAGCGGTGCACCAGATATCGTAGCAGAATCTGCTGTTGTCATGGATGCCAATACCGGAACGATTCTTTATGGAAAAGAGGCAGACACCAAGAGATATCCTGCCAGTATCACTAAAGTTATGACCGCTTTACTCGCTGTTGAAAACTGCAAAATGAGTGATGTTATTACTTACTCCAATGCTGCAGTTAACGGAATTGAGGCAGGTAGCAGTACCGCTGGAATTAATGTTGGTGCCAAGCTTACTGTAGAAGACAGTCTTTATGCATTAATGCTTGTATCCGCTAATGAGGCCGCTGCCGCTATCGCAGAGCACATTTCCGGTTCCACAACAGAATTTGCAAAGCTTATGACAAAGCGCGCCAAAGAATTAGGCTGTACCAACACACAGTTCAAAAACCCTCATGGACTTCCAAACGAAGAACATTACACAACAGCTCACGATATGGGCCTTATCTTAAAAGAAGCCATGAAGCATGAGGAATTCCGTAAAATTTCCGGAACCATTTCCTACACCTTAAAGAAAAGTGACACTTTAAAAGATACTTTAGAGCTGTGGAATCACGCTAAAATTCTTCGTGAAAACAGTGACTACTACTACAAATATGCAGAAGGAGCAAAAACTGGATTCACTCAGGTTGCCCTCAATACCTTAGTCACTTACGCAAAGAAAGATAATGTAGAACTTATCTGCGTCATTTTAAAAGACTACGGTGCAGACAAAAGCTACACAGATACTGCTAACTTATTCAAGTGGGCTTTTAATCAGGTAAAATCCATAACTCCGCTTACTGATTTCAGTTTAAAAACTGCCATGACAGCAAATACCTCCATTGACTCTTCAAAGCTCGACCAGATTCAGCTTTTAAACTCTGTTTATGACAAAAACTTCTCTGTTCTTGTAAAAAAAGACTTTAATGAATCTGATTTAAAAACCGCTTTTAAACTCGATGAAGATAAAAAAACTGGCCGCCTTGGTTACATCGTAATCTCCTGTGATGGCAAAAAACTTGGACAGACAGAAGTTACCTATGACACAACTTCTAAACAGGGAAAAGCTTATCAGGAAGGCAAAACCGTAGACGATAACTTAAAAACTGCCCCTGTAGCATCAAAAAGAAAAGATGCTATACATAAAGGAATTGAATTCTCCTTGAGACTCTTAGTCGCAGTTATTCTTATTATCCTGATCATGCACCTGATTCACAGACATGAGCTGGAGAAACGCAGAAAAAATCGAATTTCTCGGAGGAAGAAGAAATAATTCTGGGTTGCAGCAGGAAAGGGAGACGCACACATTAAATAAAATAAACGATATTTGTGACTTTAGTCGCGGTGGTTTGAACACTCGCTTATACATGCTCGTATCCAAACCTTGCTCCGAGGCCACAAATATCGTTTATTTTATTTACTGTATGCTGTTTTTGGCTGTTGGGGCAAAGGCAGAATTCAGTGAATTCTTGTTTGCTGCTGGAAATTTCTTTCTGCGTTTGAAAGGAATTTGGGGATTCTCTAGAAGGTTGTGATTTCATAATAGTTCTTTATCTATGTGATTTCTAAAGTGTTATTACTGAATGGATATTACAATAGTCTATATTTTAAGGATTTAAGTTATTATTCACCACATATAAGCTTTTACTTTTCTTATAGAAAAAAAGAACCGTCTGTTCAACGGTTCTAAGAGAGGAAAGTATGAAAAAAATCTATCAAAAAAATAATTCTTTGTTCTTTTGATGTTTCTATCATACTGAATATTTGTGAACAGTTTGTGAGAAAAAAATGAAGATAATCTGAAGAAATACTGTCGGGTAAAAGATATTATGTGAGAATTTCCACTTAATTTCCTAAAATCACAATCTCCTGAAGAATCCTCAAATATCCTCTCAAAGAAAAAGAAGTTACCCTGAGCAAATGTAAACATAAAATTCAACCTTACTTCCGCAGGCAAAGACAGCCTCCAGAGAATTTCATTCCCTGGAGGCGTCTCCCCTGCCTGCGGCAAATTCATTTTACTGGAACCAGAACTTCTTTTCCTCCCATATATGGGCGAAGTACTTCTGGGATTCTTACAGAACCATCTTCATTTAAGTTATTCTCAAGGAAAGCGATTAACATACGAGGTGGTGCTACTACTGTATTATTTAATGTGTGAGCAAAGTATTTACCCTTTTCACCTGTTACACGGATTTTTAATCTTCTAGCCTGTGCATCACCTAAGTTAGAACAGCTTCCTACTTCGAAGTATTTCTTCTGACGTGGAGACCATGCTTCTACGTCGATAGATTTTACTTTAAGGTCTGCCAGGTCACCGGAACAGCATTCAAGTGTACGAACAGGGATGTCCATAGAACGGAATAAATCTACGGTATTCTGCCATAACTTATCGAACCACATCTTGCTGTCTTCTGGCTCACATACAACGATCATTTCCTGCTTTTCGAACTGATGGATACGATATACACCACGTTCTTCGATTCCGTGTGCACCTTTTTCTTTACGGAAACATGGAGAATAAGATGTTAATGTTCTTGGCAGTGTATCAGATGGTAAAACAGTGTCGATAAATTTACCAATCATGGAATGCTCACTGGTTCCGATTAAGTATAAATCTTCACCTTCGATTTTGTACATCATTGCATCCATCTCTGCAAAACTCATAACACCTGTAACTACGTTACTACGAATCATAAAAGGAGGTACACAGTAAGTAAATCCTCTATCAATCATGAAGTCTCTTGCATAAGAAATTACTGCGGAATGAAGTCTCGCAATATCTCCCATTAAATAATAGAATCCGTTACCTGCTACCTTTCTTGCACTGTCTAAATCGATTCCATCAAATCTTTCCATGATATCTGTATGATATGGAACTTCAAAATCAGGAACAAATGGATCGCCATATTTCTGGATTTCAACATTTTCGCTGTCATCTTTACCGATTGGAACACTTGGATCAATGATATTAGGAATAATCATCATGATTTTCTTAACCTTTTCTCCAAGCTCTGCCTCTAACTTTTCAAGTTCTGCAAGACGCTCTGCATTCTTAGTAACCTGCTCTTTTACAGCATCAGCTTCCTCTTTTTTGCCCTGTGCCATTAACGCACCAATCTGTTTAGAAATCTTCTTTCTGTTTGATCTTAAATCATCTGCTTCCTGCTGAGTTGCTCTTCTCTGTGCATCTAACTCAATTACTTCATCTACTAAAGGAAGCTTCTCATCCTGAAACTTATTACGGATGTTCTGTTTTACAACCTCTGGATTTTCTCTGACAAATTTTAAATCTAACATTATCAATATCCTCCTGTTTTGTTAGAATATTCCCGAAGTCTTTCCCTCTTACTTTTGCGGCTAAGATTTCGAAAATACGTTAGAAAATATTCTGGGTTTCATTTAAATATTAA
>UMBE01000634.1_pt1 | contig 11941 bp, 10 predicted proteins | sample 1963881 | NCBI WGS metagenome assembly UMBE01 (sample SAMEA4835933, study PRJEB28245) | human gut metagenome | biome: gut microbiome; material: fecal sample | place: Denmark | collected 2008 | reverse complement strand
CAAGAACGAGTATTGGCATTCGATTACAGCAGCATAGCCAAAAATTACGATTTAAACCTTCAACTTCTAACAGAAAAAAAGAAATAAAAATTTAGTGATTATGAACAGAAAAATTTACCCTATTTACTTCATCGTGGAACGCGCCAAAAACGGCTATGTTATCACCTATAAGAAAAATGATTCCACGGAAATCACCAAAGAAGTGGTTTTAGAGGGCAATATCAACGCTCGCATTGGTGAATTACTTTCTCTTGAAACATTGTCAGATGGTAGAATCGCTAAATTTCATGTAGAAGCGATTGCAGCTGACAATATTGTTTCTACGAAAGATCCGGCCAACTTTGAAGAAATGAATGAACTTTTTGCAGCGAAGCTTTGTTTCTACAAATTCCAGAGCGAAAAGAACAATGATGGAAACACACTGGCTCTATACGACAAGGACGAAGACATCATTGAACTCTTTGGAGATATAGCCAAAGAAGTTGCTACCAAACATGAATTGCCATTAGCTTACAAATACGATACTGCAATCATTTCATTCCCTCCCACCAAAGATGGAAAAATATCATTGGCCCAATGTGTTCAACGAGTCAAACTGATTGCATTAACTCACAAAGAGCTATTGGAATGGTATCATACAAACAGAATTTAAAGGAAAACGCCCTAATATATTAGGGCATTCCCTCAAATCAACATATCAAGCAAATTCCTCGAATTTTCAACCTAAAAAATCAATATTTATATGAATACTAAAATTATTGCAGTCGCAAACCACAAAGGCGGTGTTGGAAAAACGACAACGGTAGCCAGTCTTGGCAGCATTCTTAGCAAGAAAGGTTATAAGGTTCTGCTTATTGACCTTGATGCCCAATCAAACCTCACCACTTCCTTAACATCACCTACGGAAGGCCCCACGATTTACGATGCACTGACCTGTAAAGTCGAAGAACTCCCCATTATTGCGCTCAATGAGTCGCTACACTTAGTTCCTGCATCTTTAACATTAGCTATGGTTGATGTAGAACTATCTACGGCAATTGCAAGAGAAAGAATCCTTGCAGATGTGCTTCAAAAGGCAAACGTTGAAGAAAAATATGATTTTGTATTTCTCGATTGTCCCCCATCTTTGGGGCTTATGACACTGAATGCGTTTACCGCATCAACAGATATTGTTATCCCTCTTATCTCAGAAGTGTTACCCTTTAAAGGTTTAACCATGATCAACGATTTCATCAAAATGGTTAGTACGCGATTGAACCCGAAGGCACATATTTCCGGTATTCTTATCACACGTTGGGAAACAAGCAATCTTTCACGCGGTATCGAAGCTAAATTGCGTGAAGCTGTTGGCGATACAGTATTCCAGACAAAAATACGCAAGAATGTACGTCTTGCAGAAGCTCCTTTGGAACGTCAAGACATTCTTGACTATGATAAGAATAGCAATGGAGCTAAAGACTATGCAGCTTTTACGGACGAGTTTTTAGCTCACATTCAATAACCCTAATAAGAAAAAAGCATGAACAATACAAGCTTAGATGCTTTGTTCTCAGGCTTGACGAAAAATGAACCTACAGAAAAACAAGAGACACCTCCGCAACCGGAACCTCCTGTAATAAAAAAATCTGTTGAACAAGGCACAGCCCGAGAAAAGCAAAAAGAAAAAGAACGTGTGAAACACGAAGAACGCTTTTGCACCATTGCGTCTTCCGAACTGTTAAAGAAAATTCGGATCATCGCAAAAAGAGAAGGTTTGCCTATCAAAGACATAGTTTCTGCAGCTTTCGAGAAGGCCGTAGACCTCTATGAGCAAAAGCATGGTGAGGTTCTTGAAAATCAAAAGAAGAACGCAAAAGAATTATTTTAAGATTACAAACTTGGTGTCCCCTTCAAAGACACACAACTCAAAAAACCTTTGAAGTGGACTCCTTAAAAAAAACAATTATGAAAAAATATATCAATGTTGGCTTTATGGCCATTTTAACGATGGTGACATTCGTTTTGAGCTTTAGCAGCTGTTCAAGTGAAGATGATGACATTATGGTTGAATATCCCCCAGCAGAAAAGCCGGAAGTTCCCCAATTCGACAATCTTGCCTATATCCCAGGAGCTAATGTACAACTGATTAACAAGGCGGAATACTGCAAATCCATCATCGCTGATGGTAAGGAACTCATTACCGGAGAAGAGTATGGTGAAATCCGTGTACCGGAACTCAAAGATCCCAAAGTTTACATCACCTTCAAGGAAGGTATTACGAATTTCTCGGATGTATTCTTAGGCTGCACAAAGTTAACAAGTGTTCCGGCTAACCTCTTTGCAAGCCATCCCAATGCCACGAATTTTTCAGGAGCCTTCCTTCGTTGTTCTGAGCTGACCTCCGTTCCGGAAGATTTGTTTGCTAACAATCCAGCAGCAGAGAACTTTGCGTGGCTGTTTTACAATTGTCGTAAATTAGAGTCTATCCCCGAGAAACTCTTTGCAAACTGCCCGGCAGTCACTGATTTTTCAAGTAGCTTTGCTGCATGCAAAAAGTTAGTTTCAATACCCTCTGCTCTTTTTGCCCACAACCCGAACGTTAGCGATTTCAGCTATGCCTTTTCCGATTGCAGTTTCATAACTTCTATTCCGGCCAGTCTCTTTGACAACAACCGTAAGATAGAAGTATTATTAGGCCTTTTTTCTAACTGTACATCATTGAAAGGAGAATCACCTTATACAGTGGTAGAGGGAAAGAAAATCCACCTGTATGAACGAGAACTCTATCCTGAACTCTTTGAAGAACCCGGATTGCATTTCGGAGTATTCGAAAATTGCACCGGTCTGACGGACTATGCAAAAATGCCTTCTGTTTGGCAAAAATTTCAAGATTAGAACTTCGGTAAGACGAGATAACGTCTTGACAAAATGTATTTCCACATAATATAATATTACTTGGAAATATCAAAAATATAGGGAATAAGAAATATCCATATTTTTAAGATTGATAATGATGATCATGTCCCAATGGTAGTGACCACTGCCATTGGGATTTTTGTGTTATACATTTCGCCATATAAAATGGCACTTTAAAAATCATTCTTTACAAAGTATCAAATTCTGTATCATCATATTTTACAGCAAATTACAAACTACATCAAAAAGAATTTGTACATTTGCATTATCACTACTTAGGTTGTTTGATTAGAGACCGTCAACTGTGAAGTTCACCGTCCTTTTCCCCAAACAAAATTAAATGTTATTGTTGCAAGACAGTCAGCCGAGAGGTTCGCTGTCTTTTTTTAGTTGATTTAAATTGAACTATTAAAACACATGTAGAATTAGATTTCAGAGTAAACTACTATTGCTGATGAAGGATGACGTTGCGCAGCCTTTTTTATTTCCCTTTTTTTATTTATTATTCATCTAATGTCCTTCAAAAAAAAGACTTTTCGCCTATCTTGTAAAGAAAGTCTTTGTAGAGATTCTTGTAAGAAAACATTCGTTAACAAAATATCAGCTGATTATCAAGCATTTCAAGTCAAAAAAATACGAGGAAAAATACCCAAAATACTAAATTCTAAGACCCAAAGATACCCAAAATACTAAATTCAGCCTTACCTAAAGAACCCAAAATACTAATCATACCAATAAAAAATGATTAGTACTTTTCCATGTTATTTTTAATGTATATATTTGCCAATCAATTACTTACACCTCAATAACATAGACTTATCAAGTCTGCATTCATTTCCACCTGAACTCTACTGAATCCCATTCATAGTTCATAGAAATCACTAAATCTTTTCAATCATGACAAATGACGATTCAATAAAATTCACCCCTCCTACCCAAGAGGAAATCATGTTGATTCAGCCCAACAATGTAACTTTTGGTCAATACAACGTAACAGACTGGCAAGAGAATCTTTTAACGCTCATAGGTGACAATATTCAAAAGCACATGAGCCGTGAGCAAGAGCTGCCCAGAGATTTGTTCAATCAGCCCTATGTAACCATATCTTGTGATGAAGCAGGAGGTAAAAACAACAAGAAGAAAGTCTACAAAGAAGCTTTGGATTTAAGCAAGAAGCTATTTTCATTCAGATGGCTCCATCCTCGGATTCATAAAACGATAGAAACCACAGGTGTTGTCATTACAACAATTCATGACATCAAGAACACGAATAAAATAACAATCAATATCAATCCCTGGGCCATACCTTTTTTGATATATTATGGCGTTGGAGGAACCCGATTTTCAAAATCAATAGCTCTGAGTTTAAGAGGAAATTATACGAAGAGAATTTACAAAATAATCTGTAGTCAGCAAGACAGAAGGGAATATTACTATCCACTTGATCAGTTCCGAAATGATTTAGGTATCTCAGAAGTCTATTCGAACTCTCAGATAGACCAAAAGATTCTTCGTCCGAGTCAGCAAAGAATTAAAGAAAGTGTTTCTGAAGTTTGGTTTGACTACAAACTGATTTGCAAGAATCCTATTAAGGGAAGAAAACCAAAATCAGATACAATTGTTTTCACCATCAACACGCTACATCCCCGACAAGAAAAGGGAGATCAATTCAAGCAATACACCTTTGTTTACAGTTGGGTTTTCAACACATTGGGTTATCCGGCAGATAATTCAGCCCAATTAGCCGTAGACAAAATTGTAGATGCCGGAAGATTGAAAGAAGTCTATGAACGTTGCTGCTATTATGACGATCAAATCATCAGTGGAGAAAAAACAAGAGAACATGCACAAAATGCGCTTATGAAAATGCTTCGGGAGGAATTTGGTCTAAAAAAGAAATAGACTATTCTTCCCCTAAAATAGGATATATTTCATTTCTAATCCCCTTAAATTAACCACACCTTAGTTGTCTGATTTGCAGTATTTTGGTTTCATTCGGTTGTTAAAATAGAACCAAAATAAAATTATTCCATTAAAATAGTATTTTCCTAACACTTAAATCCCTTGAAACAAAAATAACTCTGTAATTTTGTCATGCAAATCATTTGTGAATAACTACAAAATATTAAAAAATGAGTCCATTTTTGATTTACGCAATTGTTCTGACCATTGCACTTATTCTTTATTACATAACGCTAATTATGATGGATTTAAATGCAAAGAATAAGAAAGAGAACAAGAACGAATTAACTATAAATTCAGGTGATGATACCGAGGATGAAGATGAAGAATATGCGCCACAAAGCGTAGTTGAAACTTCTTCCGGTGGTTTTGATTTTGTGAACGCATCTGAAGAACCGAATGAAACAGAAGAAATTCAGGAGGCAACAGAAGAAGTCGCTTACGAAGAAAAATCTACGAATAGCCATGAAAAAGACGTAGAAACAAGCGATGAAAGCAAAGAATCAGAATTGGAAGAAGACAAAACGGAGCGTCCGGAAGAGAACGAAGTAGACAATAACCAACCGGAAACCGTTCAAGAGGATAAAGAACAAATTATTGAGGGCGAAAAGGATGAAAACTCATCTATAGAAGAAACAGCCCAAGAAGAAGCACAAGACAAAGAAAACTCTGAGGATAAAGAAAACGAAAAATCAGCAACCGAAGAAGAAATTTCGGACGAAGAAGATTTCGGTATTCAATCAGAAAGTTTTGGAACTTGTCTGGAAACAGACACTCCTCAAAAAGATTTAAGTAACTCCGAGTTATTCGATGAAAAACTTCGAACAACCAAATATGGAGTTAACCAAACCTACGGACCCAAGGTTTCAAAAGCAGTAGAAAATAGTATTGACACCATCAATAACTCTTTAGAGCAGATAGAACGAGTTCAAAAAGGTATAATGAATCCAGCTGAAATGATGAAAATGATGAAAGATAATAAGGAAAACTCAAACATTGAAACACATGATCAGATTACAAGATATTAACTTGAAAGCTGTTTGGCTGTTTCTGTTTTTAGCAATAATGCTTCCTCAGACAATATCGGCCAAGTGTGGAGCAGTGGATTATTCGATGGGTGCCCAGCAACTTCATAATGCTGCTGTTTTTGTAGGAACAATGACAAAGTATGCCGTAGAATTGCTTAAAGCCGTAGCTGCCATCCTTTCCGTAATTGCAGCTTTGCAAATTGCAATAAAGATGAATTATCACGAAGGCGATATTACAAAGAGTGTGGTCATGTTGATAGGTTCACTGCTTTTTCTAATTGGTGCGGCAACTGTGATGCCAGCATTTTTTGGTTACCAGGATTTGAGTTTTGGAATCAAATAAACTGATAATTTTTTATTCACCCTAAATAACTTTTTAAACACAATGAACTTCAAAACAATCTGGAGTACAGTGAAAGCAAAAAATTCGGAAGCTGCTTTTACTGTAAAAGCAGCAGTTTTAACTGCGGGTATCAATATTCTTACTCCTGCTACTGCCTTCGCGCAAGACTACGCATCAGGAACAACAGCATTAGGAGAAGTTACCAACGAACTTAAAAACTATATCCCTGTTGTAACAAAGCTGTGCTACGCACTTGCCGGTATTGTGGCCATCATCGGTGCCATTTCCGTGTACATTGCCATGAATAACGAGGAGCAGGATGTCAAGAAGAAGATCATGATGACCGTAGGATCTTGCATCTTCCTCATCGCAGCTGCTAAGGCTTTACCTGCATTCTTCGGAGTTGGTGGATAATCACTAACAAATGGCAGAATCAAACTATCCGGAAATTCAAATGTTCAAAGGGCTTCAACGCCCTTTGGAATTTTTGGGTCTTCAAGGACGTTATATTGCCTGGGCTGGTATCACAGCAGGATTAAGTCTTCTTGGATTTATCATCACATACAGTTTCCTTGGTTTTGTGACCGGGCTGATTGTGTTAGTAATAGCGGTAAGTACTGGTGGTGGAATCATCATGGTAAAACAGCGAAAGGGTTTATACTCGAAGAAGAATCCTAAAGGTGTTTTTATTTATGCCTACAGCGAACGACTTTAAACCCTTTTCTCAGAGTTACGAATATGAAAACAACATAGGTAGGCTTAGCTTTTTGGGTTGAGCCTACCTATTTTTTTAAAACGCAAACCAAGACAAAATAAAGAAAAATGTTAGTATATGTATTGTTATGCTTTACTGCCATCTGTATCGGTATGGCAATATCGGTCCGAGCGTTTGGTACAGGAAGTAAAAAATCTAAGATTTTTAAAGAAATCTACTTTTCGATTGAAGAAGTAGATGGAATAGGTGTGTACTATACCAAAACAGGTGAATTTTCTGCAACCTTAAAGATAGTAAACCCAGTACAAAAATACTGCGCTGACATCAACGAATACTATTCCTTCTCCAATCTGTTTACCTCTTTAATGGCAACATTAGGGGAAGGATATGCCATTCACAAGCAAGACGTATTTGTTCGCAAAGGCTTTGAAGCGGAAGGAGGAAACAAGGAATATCTAAGCGAGAGCTATTTCCGATATTTTTCAGGAAGAGAATATACAGATTGCATCACTTACATCACTTTAACCCAAGAGAATAAGAAAAGCCGTTTGATGAGTTATGACAACAAGAAATGGCAAGATTTTCAAGTGAAACTTGGAAAGATTAAAGATCAACTTCAAGATAGAGGCATTGCAGCCCATTTCCTGAATAAAAAAGAAGCCAAACGATTTGTAAACCAATATTATACTCAAAACTACACTAAAAAGAATTTAAGCCACAACAATTATAAAGTAACAGATGAACATATAGGTATTGGAACCAAAAAATTCAAAATCTATAGTTTAGTAGATGTTGACAATATTGTATTGCCTACTCTAATAAAGCCTTATACCAATATTGATGTCAATAATGTAACTATGCCAGTAGACCTAATGGCATTGTTAGACAACATTCCAGATTCTGTAAATGTAGTCTTTAACCAAATTGTATATCTACCTAACCAAAGACAAGAATTAGCAAAGTTAGCAAAGAAGAAAAATCGTCATAGTTCTTTGCCCAATCCGAGTAACGAAATTGCCGTAGAAGATATTAAGAAGGTGGAAGAACTTGCTGCTCGTGAAAACAAGCAGTTGGTTTACTGCCACTTTAACATGGTGATTACTGTAGATGAGAATACAGATCTGCAAAAAGTCACAAACAATTTGGAGAATACCTTCAGTCGCATTGGCATTCAAATCTCGCAACACTCTTACAATCAACTTGAACTATTTGTAGGCAGCTTCCCGGGAAACTGTTACTCGATGAATAAAGAGTATGATCGCTTTTTAACTTTGAGTGATGCAGCATCTTGTCTTATGTACAAGGAAAAACTTCCCAAAAGTGAAGATACACCCCTAAAGGTTTATTATACCGACCGCCAAGGGGTTCCGGTTGCTATTGATATTTCAGGAAAAGAGGGAAAGACAAAATTAACAGATAACTCCAACTTTTTCTGTCTCGGTCCTTCAGGTTCCGGTAAATCCTTCCACATGAACTCTGTCGTTCGCCAGCTTTGGGAACAAGGTACTGATGTGGTAATGGTAGATACCGGTAACTCCTATGAAGGCCTTTGCGAATATGTGGGAGGTAAATATATCAGTTATACCGAGGAACATCCTATTACGATGAATCCATTCCAAATTAACAAAGAGGAAATGAATGTAGAGAAGGTTGACTTCTTAAAGAACCTTATTATGCTTATTTGGAAAGGAAACTCAGCTGTGCCTACCAAAATTGAAGAATTGTTGATAGAACAGGTTATCAAAGAATACTATGAAGCCTATTTCGTGGGATTCAATGGTTACAACAAGACCCAAATCGCTGCTCTTCATAAGAAGTTACTGATAGAAACGTCCACTGAGATACGCATTTCTGATTCAAATGAAGATGTAGAAAAACGTATTTGGGATAAGATTCATGAAATGGAAGCTCGTAGAAAAGCCCTTGTTGTGAAAGAACTTTCATTCAACAGTTTCTTCGAATATAGTACCGAACGAATACCATACATCTGTAGTGAAAACAAGATTACCGGTATAGACTTATCTTCCTACAACTATTCGCTTTCTGAATTTTACCGTGGTGGTTCATACGAACGCACATTGAATGAAAATTTGGATAGTAGTTTGTTCGATGAGACTTTCATTGTCTTTGAAATTGATACCATCAAAGATAATAAGACCCTATTCCCTCTTGTTACACTCATTATTATGGACGTATTCATCCAAAAAATGCGTATTAAGAAGAACAGAAAAGTTCTTGTAATTGAAGAGGCATGGAAAGCCGTTGCATCTCCTATGATGGCAGAGTATATCAAATACCTCTATAAAACAGCCCGAAAATTCTGGGCTATGGTAGGTGTTGTAACACAGGAGTTACAGGACATTATTGGAAGTCCGATTGTGAAAGAAGCCATTATCAACAACTCTGATGTGACCATTCTCCTTGACCAGGGAAAATTTAAAGAACGCTTCGATCAAATCCAGTCAGTCTTAGGTTTGACCGATATTGAATGTAAGAAAATATTCACCATCAACCGCCTTGATAACAAAGATGGTAGAAGTTTTTTCCGAGAAGTTTTTATCCGTCGTGGATTGGCCAGTGATGTATATGGCGTAGAAGAACCCAGAGAATGTTACATGACCTATACTACTGAGCGAGCCGAAAAAGAAGCTTTGAAACTGTACAAATCCGAACTCAAATGCAGTCATCAAGAAGCTATTGATGCTTATTGCAGAGACTGGAATCTATCAGGTATCGGCAAGTCATTGGCTTTTGCTCAAAAAGTCAATCAGGCTGGTCATGTATTGAATTTACAAAATAAATAAAAGCATTATGAGACGTTTTATATTGATTGCTATATTGGCTATCTGTTACTGTTATCCTTTTCATGCTCAAAACATCAACATAGATCAGGGAACATTGGCTGCAATGGAAATTGCTTTTGAAGCAAATTCTCTAACTGAATCGCAGCACAATCAAAATCTTATAAAGATTCGTCAGAGTTATAAAGGAGCAGAAGTAGCAGCAGCCGGTATCTATTTTGTAAAACATCTCGATAGAAAGGCCTTAACCAATGTAAACATTTGGAGTTCTGACGAAAATTACTATTATAAAAGAATATATAATATCGTAAGCCGTGGTATTATTCCCAAAACCATAGATGTTGCCAAGTTAATGGTAAAAGATCCATCAACCGCTATTTATTGGGGTAGTTACCTCGTAAAAACAACTCAGGATGTAAAATCATTATGCCAACAATTTGAGAGTGTTGTCACCAATGGCAACCTCTCATTTAAAGACTTACCTTTTTTGGAAATTGCAGACCAATTTAAACAAGTTTTCGACATAACCAAATTAGGTGAAGTAGACTGGAAAACTACTTTTGAAGCCATTGCGGATGACATTCAAAATAGTTTTACGAAGGAAAACTTCATGGCTGATATTGAGACGCTTGTAGAAAAAGGAGTAGCGTTGGCAGCATCCGGCTTCGATAGTAATTTAAAAAAATTACTCCAAGGAACAAATTTTGGAGGTACTTTTCAAGATAAGATAGGAAGTATCATTGACTTGGCTGGAAACGCAAATGACATGATTTCCAACATGAAAGATAAATCAGCTTTAGAAATTGCGCAACAATTTGCCGGTAAGGATAACATTCAAGACTTATTCAAATTGGGTGATTACAATACTACCAATTGGGCTGATGATTTCACTTCTGCTGCAAATGGTCAATTCTATACGCAAAGAGTGTACATTTACCGCCAAGAAAAAAGTACAGATTTAGTATGTGATTACAAAGCTCCACAAGATGAGAATAGCATACTCAAAGGTGATCACTGGTATAGGTTCTTTCCCAAAAAGAATAATCCTAATTTTTATCCCAACGAAAGTCAAAAAGAAGTGATACTTCGTAACTCCGAAAACCATGCAGGATGGAGCCGTCAGAAGGTTGATCAGTTGAATCAGGAAAATATGGGTAAAGGATATACCTATGAATTTCTCAAAAATCTCAATGAAAAGACCTTCAATTTTAAAGATCCTTTTTTGAATCGTATTACTATCAAGTCCTATGCTTATGACATACAAGTGTACAAACACACAGACATCACTGAAATTGTATATGAAGAAATATTTGACAGTTATAAAATGGACTGGAATACCTTCATGGCACTGATGAATGCTCGCTTGGAGCAATATAATCTAAACGGAGACCATAACGACATAAACAGTTCAGAGGGTTTAAATAATCCCGGAATGGAAAAGAATTACACCTACCATATAGGCTACGATGAAAGGAAGTATTATGAAGCAACAACTGACAAAGATATACAAGGAGCCAGTTCTGCCACTTTTCTCGTAACTTGTAGCGATGGTGGAGTCTTAGGTAAAGGAAGTTCATCCTATAAATGTCGTGATTGTGGTAAAACTGTTAATGAGCATACCAAACAATGCGCAATGAAGACCTCAATAACAAATGAAGCGGAAATCAATCAGAATATTGCTGATCTAAAAAAACAATCCGAAACTCTGCGAAATGAAGCAAATGCTCTTCAAAAAGAATTGGATGGTTTGAATAAAGAATACGATGAGGTACGAAGAAAAATGTCAGCTGCCACTTCAATTGAAGACCGTGATAAATACCGGGAACAATTAAATAAAATTCAAGATACAATCAAAGAAAAACAATCGAAGCTCGATGATCTGCGTCATTCCATTGCCAGTATCGAACAGGCAATAATCCAAGCAGAAGAAGGCGAAAAAGTTCAGACTGATGATTACAATCGCATTCCTCAAATTATGAAGAGTATGAAGAGTGCCTATGATATATCTTGGTCAGAAGAAGGTTCTTGGGATGGTGACAGTTTTATCCGAAAAGGAACAATGGGAGGCAAAGACTTTAGTGACGTTACCTTCAAAGCTACCATTAAGATTGCCAGAAAACCAAAATATTTCCTGGGTGTCAAGATCCACCGCGCCATAGTACAGATTGACTGGGAATTGACAAGTAGTTGGAGTGAA
>UMBE01035275.1_pt1 | contig 12006 bp, 10 predicted proteins | sample 1963881 | NCBI WGS metagenome assembly UMBE01 (sample SAMEA4835933, study PRJEB28245) | human gut metagenome | biome: gut microbiome; material: fecal sample | place: Denmark | collected 2008 | reverse complement strand
CTCGCCGTATCGGCACTTAGAATTATGCGGTATTGCCATAAAATAATGGAGGAATCCCCCTTGCAGAACTACAAAGCCAGACAAACCGCCCTGCTTGGCATGCTGTTTGCCCTTTCCATGGCGCTCTCTTTTTTGGAATCCATGCTTACCCCGTTTTTTGGCCTGATGCCCGCCATGAAGCTGGGGCTTTCCAATATTGTTGTCATGTACGCCGTTTTGTTTTTGAACCGCCGTTCGGCGCTTTATCTTGTGCTGCTCAAGGCGTTGTTTGCGTTGCTTACCCGCGGCGTTACAGCCGGGTTTCTTTCGCTGTGCGGGGGCGCGCTTTCCCTGACTGTGTTCTGCCTGCTTCTGGCATTGCCATTCACCATCACAGGCTACATTTTTTCGGTCAGCGGGGCACTGGCGCATAACTGCGGCCAGCTGCTGGGGGCTGCAGCGCTGCTTTCAGACAAAATGGCAATCACCTATGCGCCGATGCTGCTGATAGCGGGTCTTATCGTTGGTTCCTGCACCTATATGGTATCGCGCCTGATCTTTCCCGCTGTCAAGAGAATTATTCCGCCGAAGAGCAAAGCGGAAAGCAAAATTATATTTTAAGATAACGTCTTAAAAATTTTTAAAAAAGTGTTGACATTTCACATTTCTGCGGCTATAATATAACCATAGCACAGGGAACGAGTTCAAAAAAGTGAACGTCTTGTGCGGCTCATAAAACTAAAAACCAAGAACAAACCATTATTTTGATTCGGAGGTATTTCTTATGAAAAAGTATGTTTGCACTGTCTGCGGCTACATTGCTGAGGGCTCCATCCCCGATTTCTGCCCCGTCTGCAAGGCTCCCGCTTCCAAGTTCATCGAAAAGACCGATAATTCCTATGTGACCGAGCATGTTGTCGGTATCGCCAAGGACGCTCCGGAAGATATCATCCAGGGCCTGCGCGAGAACTTTAACGGCGAGTGCAGCGAAGTTGGCATGTACCTGGCCATGAGCCGCGTTGCCGACCGTGAAGGCTACCCGGAAATCGCCGAAGCTTGGAAGCGTTACGCTTTTGAGGAAGCTGAGCATGCTTCCAAGTTCGCAGAACTGCTGGGCGAAGTCCTGACCGACAGTACCAAAAAGAACCTGCAGATGCGTGTGGATGCCGAGTCTGGTGCCTGCGCAGGCAAGATGGAGCTGGCCAAGAAGGCAAAGGCTCTGAATCTGGATGCCATCCACGACACCGTGCATGAAATGGCAAAGGACGAAGCCCGCCATGGCCGCGGCATGCAGGGGCTGCTGGACCGTTACTTCAAATAATTGAATTCCTAAACCGCAAGGGGGGTCGGGTAACACCGGCCCCTTTTTGCTGTCATTTTTTCTGTATTTATTCTCCGCGGCAGGCAAAAAAGTTGTCCTGATTATCACAGGCAGCATAAAACGTTTCGCTCAACTGGCCGATGCCCGCGCGGGAAAGCTGGGTGTTCAACCAGGTGCGGTCCTTTCCGCTGGTGTGCAAGTTTTCTTCAATCAGCTTGCCATCCAACACCAGGTCATACCACTTGCTGGCCGGATCTGTCTGGATAGCAAGGTCCTGCGGGGTGACCGGGCGGTTGAAACTTTTGGGTAAAAAGCTGATCTGGCCGCTGGTTTCCAGCATGGCACACTGCACTTCATTCAAATCAAAATATCCGGCTACTCTGGCTTGTGCTAAAAATTCATTCAGGTCTATTTTGGCGCGGTCCAGCTCCGCTTTATAAATCGTTCCGTTCTCCATCAGTGGAATGGCCTGTCCGCTCAACCAAAGGCGGACGTTCCGGTTTTTGCAAGTGCCGTAATGCACTGCAAAAGCTGCGATACCATACACGATCATGGCGGTAAGCGGGCGGTACCATTGTTCCAGGTTGGTGGCCATCTCTGCCGCAATGGAACCAATGGTAATGCTGTTGACATAATCAAACAAGTTCATCTGGGCAATCTGCCGTTTGCCGCCCAGCCGCGTTAAAATAAACAGTACCGCCAGCGAAACCACACTGGCAACAAACACATTGATAATTTCCTGCACTGCCTGCATCTTTCCCATCCGCTCCCTTATCATTTGCCATGCAACCCGCATGGTAACCTTATTGTGGCCCCACCAGCGGTGCATTATACGCACAATGTACCAACGGGGCTTGCACAGGAAGGGGAAAATGTTATAATAAAGTTGTTCCTGTATACTTCGACTTCCGGCGGCTTTGGGCCCGCTGCGCTGGAGCCGGGCAGGGATTGGCAGCAACTGCCAGCTTGATAAAGAATTGATATCAGGATGTGAAATCATGCAGATTTACCTTTTGCGGCATGGGCAGACAGAATATAACGCCCAACACCGGTACCAGGGTCAACAGGATATCCCGCTTTCCGCCGCGGGCCGCGCCCAGCTGCGCCCGGCCGGGTTTATGCCGGATGTTGCCTATGTCAGCCCGCTCATCCGCGCACGGCAGACGGCGGAAATCTTTTTTCCCGGCTGCCCGCAGATCATTGTACAGGACTTGCGGGAAATGTGCTTTGGCAGTTTTGAGGGGCGGCATTATATCCACATTGAGCACGACCCTGACTACCTTGCCTGGCTGGAAGCCAACAAGACTGCTGCCCGCCCGGATGGGGAGCGCATTCAGGATTTTTGTAACCGCAGCTGTGCTGCCTTTGCCAAACTGGTGGAAGAAAGCCTTGCGCAGCACAAACAGCAGCTGGTGATTGTAGCGCACGGCGGCATCCAGATGGCGGTTATGTCCCGTTACGGTCTGCCGCGGCGGGATTATCACGACTGGTGCGGTCCCAACGCGGGCGGCTACCGCCTGGATGCCGCCAACTGGCAAACAGACCACACCTTGCAGCTGTTGGAAACCGTGCAGTATACCAAAGCCACACAAAGCGAGGCAGCCTTATGAGCAATGGTTTGATTCATTTATACCACGGTGACGGCAAGGGCAAAACCACAGCTGCCATGGGCCTGGCTGTGCGGGCGCTGGGCTGCGGGCGGCGCGTGGTGATCGTGCAATTTTTGAAAGGCGGTGCAACCGGGGAACTGGAACCGCTGCAAACCCTTGGCGCTACCTTCTACCGCGGCAAAGCCGGGCAGAAGTTTGTATTCCAGATGAATGAGGAAGAAAAGGCCGCCACCCGTGCCCTGCAAACTGAAAACCTGCGCCGGGCGCTTGCCGAACCGGCGGACCTTTTGATTCTGGACGAAGCCTGCGCCGCCTGGAATCTGAACATGGTGGACCGAGAGTTGCTGCAAAACGCCGTACTGCACAAGCCTGCCGAGCAGGAACTGGCAATGACCGGCCGCGACCCGGCCCCCTGGATGCTGGATGCCGCAGATTATATTACTGAAATGTGCTGCCGCCGCCACCCATACGAAAAAGGCATTCCGGCAAGAAAAGGCGTTGAATTTTAAGTTTGCCGCAGCGCAGTTCCATACAGGGAAGCGCACCAGGCAATAAGAAATTAAAAGTATTTAGGACAACCAGAAAAAGAGAAAAACAGCCTGCCCAAACAGCAGGCGGGGAGGGGTATCATCATGGCTACACATAGCCGCCAAATGTCCGATGCATTCCGTACAACAGTATTTCTAACCCTGTCCGGCGGATTTCAGGACGCTTACACCTACATGGGCCGCGGCAAGGTTTTTGCCAACGCTCAAACCGGCAATATCGTGCTGATGGCCACCAATTTTTGCGAGGGTGATTTTGCCAAAGCGCTGCGGTATCTTTTGCCGCTGCTGGCCTTTGCTGCCGGTGTCTATTTTGCCGAGGGCATCCGCAACCGCTACCACCTGATGGAGAGATTCCACTGGCGCCAGCTGATTTTGCTGATTGAGATTGCACTGTTGTTTGTTGTTGGCTTTATCCCCAACAATCTGGACTGGCTGGCCAATATGCTGGTCAGCTTTGTCTGCGCCATGCAGGTACAATCTTTCCGCAAGGTGCACGGCAATGCATATGCCAGCACCATGTGCATTGGCAACATGCGCAGCGGTATGCAGTACCTGTACACCGGCCTGCACACAAAAGACCGCGCTGTATTGCGCCGCGCCATGCAGTATTTTGCTGTAATTGCACTGTTTGCTGTGGGGGCCGCTGCCGGCAGTCTGCTGACCATCCATTTTGGCAACCGTGTGATCTGGTTCTGCTGTGCTTCGTTGCTGGTCAGCCTTAGCTTCATGTTTATCCGTGAAGACATTGAAGAGAACCCTGAACTGCAGCGGGAAGCCGCCGCTTTGCACCAGGATGTAAAAGCCATGGAGCACACCATCGGCAAAACCTTGCAGGAGCAGCAGGAAGAACTGCACCCCTTAAATCACAAGTGATATGGACAATATATAAAATTTGAACAAAACTTTCGCAATCTCGCTTGTCGTTTTCCGGCACAAATGCTACAATACAGTCAAATGTTAAATATGTGCGCGAAAGCGAGGGATTTCCGTGAAAATCATCACCGTTACACTTGCTCCTAACCAGGCTGTTCTGACCTGCTATCTGCAGGACCAAAGCCCCAAAATGCCAAATGCCGCCATCCGCCCGGCTATGCTGGTCGTGCCCGGCGGCGGCTACCAGTATTGCTCTGACCGTGAGGGCGAACCGGTTGCCCTGGCTTATATGGCACAGGGGTTCAATGCGTTTGTTCTGCGCTATACGGCAGATGCAACCACCCCGATTGACAAAGCATTACAGGATGGTGCCGCCGCAATGGATTACCTGCGCGCCAACGCCGCAGAGCTGGAAATTGACCCGCAGCAGGTCGCCGCCGTTGGCTTTTCTGCCGGTGGGCATTTGGTTGCTTCGCTGGGCACACTGCTGCCCAAGGCACAGCGCCCCAACGCCCTTGTGTTGGGCTATGCCGCAACGCTGGGCGCAATGTGGACCGTCGCTGGCCGCCAGGAGCCCGACCTGCACGCGCTGGTTGATGATGACACCCCGCCCACATTCCTGTTTGCTACCCAGGGGGACGCGCTGGTTCCTGTTAAGAACAGCCTTGTTTTTGCAGATGCTTTGGCTGACCACAGCATCCCGTTTGCGTTGCACCTCTTCCCGACCGGGGCACACGGCATTTCCCTTGCCACTGCCTGTACCTCCGGGCCGGAAGCTTCCCGTGTCAACCCGGCAACCGCCCAATGGCTGCCGATGAGCGTTGACTTTTTGCAAAAGCTGTGGGGCTGCCTGGGCGTTACCGCACCGGATACCGAGCTTGCCGCCCAGCTTGCCGCCGGGCCGCTCAGCTTGAATATGCCGGTGCGCAGGTTGATGAAGAACCCGCAGGCCAGCGCTCTGCTGCAGGCTGTGCTGGGGGATATGTGGCAGGCCATTGTGTCTAACCCACTTTCCCAGGGAATCAGCCTGCGCGAAATTTCCGGCTTCCTGCAGGCGGCATTGCCGGAAAGCGCATTGAATCAGCTGGATGCCCAGCTAGCCAAAATCCCGGTTGAATAACTCAAAGGAGCTTATCATGCTGTTTATTGAATATCCCAAATGCTCTACCTGCCAAAAGGCCAAATGCTGGCTGGATGAAAACAGCGTTGCTTACACCGACCGCCATATTCTGGAGCAGCCCCCCACCTATGAAGAGCTGAAAGAATGGCACGCTCGCAGCGGGCTGCCCCTGCGCCGCTTTTTTAATACAAGCGGCCTGAAATATAAATCGCTTGCCCTGAAAGACAAACTGCCCACCATGACCGAGGATGAGCAGCTGCACCTGCTTGCCACAGATGGCATGCTTGTCAAGCGGCCTTTGGTGGTCGGGGATGATTTTGTCCTTGTTGGATTCAAGCCTGACGAGTGGGCCAGCACCCTGAAATAATCCACCTTCTAAATAGCAAAGCAAAAACAGCACCGCAGTTTGTTGCACACACAGTCAAGTAAGACGATGTGCACGGCAAAGATTGCGGTGCTGTTTTGTTTTTATTCTTCCCAAAACCGCCAGAGTTCCCGTTCCAGCTTTTCTGTATCATAAATCATTTTCAGGTGGCTCCAATGCGGGGGCATCAGGCGGCGGTAGTCCGGCATGGCAAAGCGGTTATCGATCAGCAGCACCACGCCTTTGTCCCGCGGGGTGCGGATCACACGCCCGGCAGCTTGCAGCACCTTGTTCATGCCAGGGTAACGGTAGGCGTAGTCAAAGCCGGAACCGCGTGTCTGCTCAAAATAGTCCCGCAGCTGCTCCTGCCGGGGTCCAACCTGCGGCAGCCCTGGGCCCACGATGCCTACACCAATCAGCCGGTCGCCGGTCAGGTCAACGCCCTCCCCAAATACGCCGCCCATCACGGCAAAGCCAAGCAGGGGTTGGCTGGGGCCCGGCACAAACTGGGCCAAAAAGGCCGCTTTCTGCTGTTCATCCATCGCGTTTTCCTGCTTGATGCAGTTGATTTCCGGGCAGTGCTCCTTGAACTGTGCATAAGCCTGCTCCATATACGCATAACTGGGGAAAAACGCCAGATAATTCCCGCAGCGCGCCCGCACCATCGTCGCCAGGCTTTCCGCCACAATGGCAAGGCTTGCATCCCTGTCCTTATACCGGGTGCTGACATTGCCGATGCAGAACAGTCCCTGATTGCCCGCGGGGAAGGGGCTGCGCAGGGCAACGGCCCGTGCTTCCGGCACGCCGCACAGGTCCTTATAATAACTGGCCGGGGCCAGCGTTGCACTGAACAGCACCGCGGCGCGCCCCAGGGCAAAACTATCCGCCAAAAAGGCGCTGGGGTCAAGGCAGAGCTGCGCTGCACGCACCTCGCTGCCGGATGCCGTGATTTGCAGCACAAAATGATCGTCAAAGGTATCCGCTACGCGCAGCCAGGCCCGCACATCAAAATACAACTGCAGCAGTGCCGTGTGGGTTTCATCCGGTTCTCGGTGGTCGTCCAGCCATGCTTCCAACGGTTCACACAGGCGGTTCAGCAGGTGATCAAACTCCTCGCTGCGCTCTTTTAGAAAGAATGTTTTGCCAAACCGTCCATCTCTGGCGGCAGTTTCTTCCTCGGCACGGTGGCGCCATTCAATGAATACATCATTTACTTTGGTCAGAGCGTTTTTCAGGCTGCTTTTGCCTTTGCCCAACAGCTTCTTCGCTTCATAAAAGCTGGTTTTGGTCAGGGCAGCACTGTGCATTTCCCGCGCACGCCCCGGCAGGTTGTGCGCTTCGTCCACCAGGAAGATATAATCCCCGGCAGATTCAAAAAATCGCACCAGATGTACAACCGGATCAAACAGATAATTGTAATCCCCAATAATCACATCGCTCCACAGGCTGCTGTCCAGCCCCAGCTCAAAGGGGCATACCGTGTGGCGTTCTGCATATTCCTGCAAGGTTTCCGCCGTCAGGCAGGGGACATCCAGCACATCCCAGAGAGCGCCTTTGATGCGGGCATAATACCCGTTGGCATAGGGGCAGGCTTCCGGGGTACACTCCCGCGTCTCACACAGGCAGATCTTGTCTTTCGCTGTCAGCGTTACACTGCGCAGGTGCAGTTCCGGCTCGGTATCGCGCAGGATAGCCAGTGCGTTTTCCGCTGCCGTACGGGTTGTGCCGCGGGCCGTTAAATAAAAAATCGGTCCCACACTCTCATTGCCCATAGATTTCAGGGCAGGGAACAGCACGCTCATGGATTTACCAATCCCGGTTGGTGCCTGGCACAAAAGCCGGCCGCCGTCCCGGCACACTTTGTATACCTCGCCCGCCATCGCGCGCTGCCCGGGGCGATACGCAGGGAAAGGGAACTGCATGGCCTGCAAATCCGAGTTCCGGGCCTTTTTCCACTCAACCGCCCGCCGCGCCCAGGGGGCATATTCCGCCAGCAGGGCTTCCACTTCCTCCTGCAGCTGCTGCGCGGTGTAATGCCGCTCAAACCGCAGAATCAGCTCTTCATCTACTTGGAAATAGGTCAGCTGAACCCGCATCTCTTCCAACTCATGCTGTGCCGCATAAATTGCTGCATACACAATAGCCTGTGCCCAGTGCTCCGGTGCAAAATCCGGGGTAATATCTGCCGCCGGGCATGCGGTGGTCTTGATCTCATCCACCACGGTAACACCGTCCGCTGCGGTAAAAATGCCATCGGCGCGGCCTTCCAGCGTAAATTCAATTTCTTCATACGCAAAAATACCGCGAAGAAATACCTCCGCGGCGTAATCGGCATGTTCTTTTACAGCGGCGCGCTGCAATTTGCGGTGGATGCGTGCGCCCTCATTGGCGCGGTCAAAGCCGGTAAAGCGGTTGTCAATGCTGCCAGCCCGGCGCAAGAATTCCACCAGCTGGCGCACCGGCAGCGTGATTTGTATTGGGGATACAGGTTCCTGCAAGGGCTCGTCCTCCTGTCAGGGGCAGTCAGCTGCGGTTATAGGTATGGTCACACACCTGCTCAATTTTCTCGCGCAGGGCTACAAAATCTTCAAACGCAGATATTTTGCTTTTTGGGTTGCGCAGCAGCGCTGCCGGGTGCAGAGTTGCCATAAACAATGTGCCCTGCTTATCAAAAAACTTACCGTGGTCCCGCGTGACGGAAAAGTCTTTTCCAATCATCTGCTGGGCGGCAATGCGGCCCAAGCACACCACAATTTTTGGGCGCAGCAGCCGGAACTGCATGCGCAGCCACGGGAGGCAGGCGGCGGATTCTTCCGGGGCAGGGTCGCGGTTTTCTGGCGGGCGGCACTTAACAATATTGGCAATATAAATATTTTTGCTGCGGTCAAGGTCAATCGCTTCCAGGTAATGGTCCAGCAGCTGGCCGCTGCGGCCCACAAACGGCAGGCCTTGTGCGTCCTCGTTGGCGCCGGGGCCTTCGCCCACAAAAAGAACCTCGGCGTCCGGTACACCCTGCCCAAACACCACATGGGTGCGGGTCTCACACAATCCGCAGCGCTGGCACGCCAGGCATTGCTGTTTCAGCTCATCAAAATTCATGAATATCCCTCGTATTGCCCCCTTGCACAGGGGACTATAATATAATAAAAGACAACCGCTGCCCAAACAGTGGTAAAAAGGAGCTATCATTTATGCATCCAGACGCCTTGGCCGCCCGGCTGGCCTGTATCCTGCTGGGTTATCTGTTCGGCAGTTTTCTTACGGCAGAAGTTGTCGCCCGCGTTGTTTCCGGCAAAAGCGCGCGGCAGCTTGGCACCGGCAACCCCGGCATGGCTAATATCATGGCCCAACTGGGCAAGGGGGCAGGGCTGCTAACCCTGGCAGGTGATATGTTAAAAACGGTTGCTGCCTGCGGTGCGGCGTATTATGCTATGGCACCACTGATCGGGCAGGCGTCGATTTTATATGCCGGGCTTGGCGCAGTGCTGGGGCATAACTATCCCGCATGGGCAAGGTTCCGCGGCGGCAAGGGGGTTGCGGTAACCTGCGTTTGGCTCGTTTTGTATCTTCCGTTTTGGGGCACGCTTTGTTGCATCGCTGGCGGGGCACTGGTCCTGTGGCTCGGCTACCTGCCGTTGGGGGCTGTGGTGATCCCAGCGCTGGCCATCCTGCCCGCGTGGCTTTCCTATGGCCCAGAAAGCGGCATTCTAACTTTGGCCTTGGCCATCATTATGTTCAGCCGCCACTACCACGGCCTGCTGCGGATTCGGCAGGGGACAGAGCCCCGATTTTTCCAACGCCGCAATCCAAAATGAACAACTTTATCATAGCATATTTTCACCAGCCTGAAAAGCTGTAAACACATGAAAAAACGATATGATCTTAGAACCATCCAGTCATGCCGTTGCCGTCCGATTTTGAGGTGAAATCTCACAATCTAAACTATTTATACCGTAATTGCCCATAAAAACAGCAGAACAACAGAAACCCCAACAATCCCAAGGTAATAAGTTTGTGTAACTTGGTGCCTTGCGTTATTGACATATCAGAATTACAATATAATTATTACGGAATTGTAAAATGGAGGCAAACTGAAAATGAAGTATTACTTGGCTTACGGTCCCAACCTCAACCTGGTGCAGATGCGCCAGCGTTGCCCCAATGCCCGTGTGGTCGGGTATACATATTTATTCGGTGTGCGCCTGGTCTTCCGTGGTTCCAAGAACGGCTGCTTTTTGACCACGGATTTTCAGCAGCCCTGGTGCCCGTCTATGGTGGGCTGCGGGGTTTATGAGATTTCTGATAAAGACGAGCAGTCTCTGGATGTCTATGCGGGGGTTCCTTATTTCTACCAGAAGCAGACAATGCAGGTACAGTGTGTCTGGGACGTCACTACGCGACGGGAAGTTCTGCATAATATTGAAGCAATCCTTTACACCCTACCCGCCAGCCACCCCTTGGGTGTTCCTTCCCGCCGCTATCTGCAGGAGTGCAAGAGCGGGTATGATGACTTTCATTTCAGCTTCCTTCCGCTGCGCCAAGCTCTGATTGACAGCAGCCCGGAGCCGCACACGAAGTAAAGGAAACACTTTTGTGTGAAAGAAAAGGCAAAAGCAAAAGATAGGCAAGCGGGAAGCGACGTTCTACCGTTTTGTTTCTTGCTTTGCGAAACAAATTTGAAAAAATTAAAAAAAATATGAAAATATCTGTTGACAAAAGTGGTACTGCTGGTTATAATAATACTCGTCGCCGGTGAGGCGGCCAAACAAAATAAGCGGATGTGGCGGAACTGGCAGACGCGCTAGATTCAGGTTCTAGTTCCCTTAAAAGAGTGTGGGTTCAAATCCCTTCATCCGCACCATAAGCCCATGACAAAAAAGATGTCATGGGCTTTTTTCTTTGTTGTATCGCACAAAATCAGCAAAGTTGACAACCGATTTTCAAAGTGCGTTTTATAGAGATGTCCAACCGTTTTAAGGCGGTTGGACTTTTTTGTTGGGTGATTTGGGGAGGGTTTGCTCTCCCCTGCCGTCCTGTTTTGCAGTTTTTCAGCGAAAATTTCAACTTTTTTCTGCTGTTTTCAGAATGTTTTCAATTTCCCTGCAGCCAATTTCTTGTTGGCTGCGGGGATTTTTCGCTTTTTGCAGCAGTTTTCAGTTTATTTTCATGTTTTCCATTTTATACCTATTAAATAAGGAGGATTTCCACTATGAGCATCATGATCGGCATCGACCACGGCTATTACGCTATCAAAACAGCGCATTGTTCATTTCCGGCTGGACTTACCAGCTACGGAGAACACGAACCCTACACCCGCCAAGGACTCTTAGAGTTTGGCGGGTGCTTTTTTGTTTGTGGCTCTGGGCGGCAGCCTATCCAGAGGGACAAAACTGTGAACGACAACTACTACCTGCTGACACTGGCAGCCATTGCAAAAGAAATCCAGCAGCGCAGTTTGCCGCCCGAATGTTCTGTGCGGATTGCGGCTGGGTTGCCGCTGACCAGCTTCGGACGCGACAAGCCGAAGTTCCGCGATTATCTGCTGCGAAGTGGGCGACCTGTGAATTTCAAGTTTGAGGGTGTAGAGTACAGCATCACCATCGAGGAAGTCGCTATCTTTCCTCAAGGCTATGCCGCCCTCATGACAGAAACCGGGCTGTTGCAGGATGAACCGTCTATGCTCCTTATGGACTTGGGCGGCTGGACGGTGGACCTTATGCGCATCGACAACGCCATCCCTGCGGCTGACACTGCGCACAGTCTGGAACTCGGCATGATCCGCTGCGTGGATGACATCCGTGAACAGGTGCGCCGGGAAACCGGGCTGTCCCTCACGGATGCCCAAATCGAAAATATGCTGGCAGGTCAGCCCTGCACGGTCAGCGATACGGTGCGCGACATTGTGAACCGGCAGGGGCGCAAGTACACGGAGCGTCTGCTCTCTGCCACGATGGAAGCCGGCTTCGATCTCCACGCTATCCCTGCCGTGCTGCTGGGCGGCGGCGCATCGGTGGTGAGCCGCCACCTCAGCCCCAAAGACGGGCTTTGTAAGACGATTTTCCTGCTGGACGACAAAGTGAACGCGGTCGGATTCGAGCGCGCGTTGACCGCCGTGTCGCGCCGTAAAAGCGAGGCATGAAACGACCGCAGTACGTTTTCCGTCCGAACCTTAGCGACCCGCAGCACCGCCG
>UMBE01019235.1_pt1 | contig 12072 bp, 9 predicted proteins | sample 1963881 | NCBI WGS metagenome assembly UMBE01 (sample SAMEA4835933, study PRJEB28245) | human gut metagenome | biome: gut microbiome; material: fecal sample | place: Denmark | collected 2008 | reverse complement strand
TGATGCCCATGGAGCTGAGGGTCGAGACCGCGGTGTTGTACCATGCGGTGGCGGCCACGTCGGAGTAGCGGTTGGTCTTCGTGAGGTTCTCGTCGCGGACGTCGTCGGTCAGCAGGCGGAAGAAGATGGTCGCGACCTCGGCGCGGGTGATGTTGTTCTGCGGGCGGACCTCGCCGTTGCCGTAACCGACGATATAGGCGAAGTGATCCGTCGTGTTCAGACCGAGCGCATCGTCGTCCTCGATCTTCACCGTGGGCGGAACGGGCGGATAGTAGGGAACATAGTTGGTGTTCCACTTGGCGTAGAGGGTGATGTTCTTGGTCACGGGAGTAGCAAAGTCGTACTTGGTGGTGAACTTCTCATTGTCAGTGTACCAGCCAGCGAAGGTGTAACCGCTGCGGGTGGGATTGGTGGGCTTGGTAGCCGTTGCACTGGACTTAACGGTCTGAGAAGCAACCGCGCTGCCGCCGTTGGAATTGAAGGTGACGGTAGCCCACTTGGAGGGGTCCTTGTCACCCTTGGTCCAGGAACCATTGAAGGTGACGACCTGATCTTTAACCGTGCCTTCATCCCAACCGGAGAAGGTGTAGAAGAAGCCGTCGCTGCCGGTGACCTGCTTGCCATTGGTGTAGATTTTGTCAACGGCGTCCTTGGCAGCAGCCTCACCGAGGTAAGTCTTGCTGTCGGTGGGAAGCGTCACAGAAGGCTCCGCGCCTTCGGGAACGCCGGTCCATTTGTACTCAACGGTGTACCACTTGGAGGGATCCTTTTCACCCTTGGTCCAGGAACCAGTGAAGGTGACGACCTGACCGTTAACCGTGCCTTCATTCCAACCGGAGAAGGTGTAGAAGTAGCCGTCGCTGCCGGAGAACTGATAGCCATTGGTGTATTTTTTGTCAACGGCGGCCTTGGCAGCGGCCACGCCGAGGTAGGTCTCGGTGTCAGTGGGAAGCGTCACGCCCTCGGGAGCGTCAGCCCAAGTGTACTTCACGCTGTACCACTGGGTATCGTCCTTGACGAAGGAACCGGTGAACTTAACGTCCCTAGCGGGCATGGTAAACGTGTCATTATCGATAACAATGTCATCGGCTACCCATCCGGTGAACCTATAACCGTTGGGTGCAGAAACCGCTGCAACTGTCACGGATTCGTCGCACGTGTGCTGGCTGGAGGCAGGAACGGCGGGGGCACCTGCGGGAACCGTACCGGTGTATTCATAGGTGACGGTGAATGGGGTCTTTTTCCACTGTGCGATCAACTCTAAGTTGCCGCCGCGGATGGTGACGGCATTGCCGGAAGATACCTGGTCATTGTCAGTGTACCCTGTACCGGAGATCTTCCAACCGTGGAATTTGTAGCCCAAGCTGCGTGCCGCTTCAAGAGCCGCCTCGCTAGGAGCCTGTGCAGTGAATTCGCTGTTGCGCAACAAATCGGTGTGGCTAGCGGGAACTTTCTCAGTGAGCTTACCGTTGAGCTCGCCCCACTTATACTCGGCCTGATAGCGCGCGGTATCTTGCTTAACCTCAATAAGGAGGTAATAGGGATAGTATTGGTTGGCCCCTATAAACTAAAGTCATACAGGTCCTCGTCATTGGGATCGGGTGCTTGCTGAGGATATTTTGAGAAAATACCATTAATTTTATTGTGAGTGAATTTCTCCGCCGGTGCCAAAACGGTGATTGCGGAGGTGTAATTGCCGTCCGTATTGACAGGAGTGCTGGAGTTGTAAGGGGAAACGCCGCATCCATAATGATTTCCGCACACAATGCGGTATTGGGAAACATAGTAGCCTGGGTCAGCAACGACTTGGAAGTTATTATTGACTGCGTTGCCAACAGTGGCTGTTTGGGCTTGGAGAGCTTCCTTTGCAGATAATTGTTCACTAGCATAGAGAACAGTATTGCCCGTGCCTGCGGTGACTTTAATGAGATTAGCAGTTGTGACTTCTGATTTCTTATCAAAGCCCCAGAATACGGGCCACCATGTGGCATAATTCTGACTGGACTTGCGTTCAGCGATGCCATCGAGCGAAACATCCATGACGTTGTCGCGCTCGTCGATCATGGCCTCTTCGCCGGTCGGCTCGTCAAGCGGAATCTCGTCCGCCAGCACGTTCAGCGGCAATAGCGACAGCGTCATCACGAGGACCAGGACCCAGGTGAGAAGGCGCTTGCCAACTTTCTTCTCAGACATAAAAAAATCCTCCTTCTTCTGCCTGTACGGCGCGAAGAAGGGGGGAGATGATCTGCATTTGGCAACCGGCTGCCGTGCGGCGCGAGCGCCGTTTAGGTCCGTGGCTTTGCGACACAGGCTTTCGCCTGCTGTGCCTTTTTCTGTACAGTTGTTCTTCTGCGAGCCGCACAGATATTTGGGTGTGCCAAAATTTTATGTTCACAGTATACCAGATTTGCCCAAAAATGCAAGGCGATTTTCAAAAAATATATAAGATATTAACAGAACTAATAATGCGCAGAAAAAAACGGCGGCAGGAAATACCTGCCGCCGTGATTCGACGAATTGTGATTTTTTACGCCACCGCGGACACGGCGAGCGTGTCGCTCTGCTGGGTGTAGGTCAGAGGGGAGACGCAGCCGGCGAAGGTGGTCTCGTTGATGACGCGCTTGGTGACGGCATAGGTCATGTCGATCTGGTACCAGTTGCCGCTGACGTTGACCTTGTTCCAGGCGTGGTAGCTGCTGCCGGCGTAGCCCTTCGTGAGGGTGCAGGGAATGTCCTGGCTGCGGCACATGGCGGCGAAGAGGGACGCGAGGTCGTAGCAGATGCCCTTGTTGCTGTTCAGGGTGGCAGCGGTGTCGGGGATGTACTTGCTGACCTTGCCGGAGGTGATGTCGTTAGCGAGCTTGGTGTCGTAGGTGTAGTGACCGGCGATGTAGTTGTAGATCACGGTGACCTTGTCCATGTCGGTCTTGGCGTCCTTGCAGAGCGCGGCGGCCTTCTTGCACACATCGTCACCGGAGGTGAACTGCACGTCGGTCGTGGCGATGAGGTAAGGGGCGTAGGCGTTTTCGATCTTGGCGTTGACGCGCTTGCTGGTCACGACGCGGTAGGTCGTGCCGGAGATGTTCTCGCAGAGGGAGATGGTGTAGGTGCCGTCGCCCTGCTCGAGGGAGAAGACGGCGTCCTTGCCGCTCGGGCAGTTTTTGTAAGACGTTTTTTCGTTACCGTACTGGATGCCGACCTTCAATTTGGCATTGGAGGTGTAGTTGACGGTGACGAAACCATACTTGGCATTCGTGGTGTCAATGGTGGTGCCATTGGCAGCGCTGGCGTTCACAACCGTGAACATGGACATGACAATAAGCACTGCGAGCATAGCGCAGGCATGACGAAACAGCCGTTTCATACGGCGATCTCCTTTCGGTAACTGGCTGCCAGCCCTGTTCCCAGGGGTAAGGCCCTATAGCTTTGCGTCGCCGGTTTTCACCGGGTTTGCTATTATCGTTTGAGATGCGGTCGAAGCGGCTGCACCTACTCTTTTTTACGGCTCACACTATATACGCGTTCTTAACGTTTGTCAACAGATCATTTGCGCTTTTTCGACAAAAAAACAGACAAAAAAGAGCGCGAAAACCGCGCTCTTTTTGACGTTTTTGCAATTTTCGGGCAAAATCACACGCTGAGCCAGTCGTCGAGGATAAGACCCTCATTGTGCTTGGTGAGAAAGCCCACGCTCCACTCGCCGCCGAAGGCGATGAGCTTGCGGCCCTTGAAGTCCTCGAGCACGCGGGAGCCCGAGCAGAGCATCAGGTCCTTCACGTCGCACGGGCACTCGCGGATCAGGCGCAGGTGCTCGTAGGGGAGGCCGCTCATGCGCAGGTCGACGCCGTACTCGTTTTTCATGCGGTATTCGAACACGTCGAACTGCAGCGTGCCGACCACGCCGACGACCACGTCCTCAAAGCCGCTGTCGGGGATTTTGAAGATCTGGATGGCGCCCTCCTGCGCGATCTGCTCCACGCCCTTGACGAACTGCTTGCGCTTCATCGTGTCCTTGGGTGAGACGAGCATGAAGTGCTCGGGCTCGAATGTCGGGATGCCGGAGAAGCGGAACTTTTTGCCGGGCATCGTGATGGTGTCGCCGATCGAGAAGATGCCGGGGTCGAACACGCCGATGATGTCGCCCGCGTAGGCCTCGTCGACGATCTCGCGCTCGGCGGCCATCATCGTCTGCGGCTGGGAGAGGCGCATCTTGCGGCCGGACTGGACGTGGAAATACTCGGTGTCGCGCTCGAACTTGCCCGAGCAGATGCGCATGAAGGCAAGGCGGTCGCGGTGGGCCTTGTTCATATTGGCCTGGATCTTGAAGACGAAGGCCGAGAATTCGGGGGAGTAGACGTCCACCTCGCCCGCGTCGCTCACGCGCGGAAGCGGCGGCGTGGTCATCTCTAAAAACGCGTTCAAAAACGGCTCGACGCCGAAGTTCGTCAGCGCGCTGCCGAAGAACACGGGGGAGAGCTTACCGTGGCGCACGGCGTCGAGGTCAAAATCGCGGCCCGCGCCGAGCAGCTCGACCTCTTCGGCGAGCGTGTCGCGACGGGACTGACCGATCAGGTCGACGAGCGCGGGATCGTCGAGCTCGATTTCCGTGATGCCCGCCTTTTTGGCGTGGCCCGCGTCGGTGAAGTGCAGGATGCAGCGCTTATCGCGGTCGTACACACCGGCAAACTCCTTGCCGCAGCCGATCGGCCAGTTGACGGGATAGGTGTCGATGCCCAGCTCGCGCTCGACCTCCTCGCAGAGCTCGAGCGGGTCGCGCGTCTCGCGGTCCATCTTATTGATAAAGGTAAAGATGGGGATGTTGCGCAGAGCACAGACCTTGAAGAGCTTGCGCGTCTGCGGCTCGACGCCCTTTGCGCCGTCGATGACCATGACGGCGCTGTCCGCGGCCATCAGCGTGCGGTAGGTGTCCTCGGAGAAGTCCTGATGTCCCGGCGTGTCGAGAATGTTGATGCAGTAGCCGCCGTGCTGGAACTGCATGACCGACGACGTGACCGAAATGCCGCGCTGCTTTTCAATTTCCATCCAGTCGGATTTTGCCGCGCGCTCGCGCTTGCCCTTGACTTCACCTGCCTGCGCGATGGCTCCGCCGTAGAGCAGGAACTTTTCCGTCAGCGTGGTTTTACCGGCGTCCGGGTGCGAGATGATCGCAAACGTCCTGCGGCGGGAGATCTCTTCCTGTAAAGTGGCCATGGCTGCCTCCTGAAAAATACGATTTACCGGGCAAGTGTATCACAGCCCCCTGCATTTTGCAACAGAATCCTAAAATCTATGCTTGACAAAGCGAAAAATGTCTGGTATAGTACATCTTGTTCCGCGGGCGTAGCTCATCTGGTAGAGCGCCACCTTGCCAAGGTGGAGGTAGCGAGTTCGAGCCTCGTCGCCCGCTCCAAAAAAAGAGGTCACAACGTATGTTGTGACCTCTTTTTTGGATTCCGGCAGGAAATTGAAATGCTCGGGCGAAGTGAATTCGCCCTCCGCCAAGGTTTTGCTGCGCAAAACGCTTGTACGGCGCAAAAGCGCCGATTTTTTGGCCCCAGCGGGCAGAGGGGCGAACAGGGCGCGAGCGAAGCGAGAAAACGCCCCGGTGGGGCGTTTGTCGCCCGCTGTGCGTGTCGCGGCACGGCAGTGCTGCGAGCGAGCCTCGTCGCCCGCTCCCAAAAAGAGGTCACAACGTAAGTTGTGACCTCTTTTTGGGGATTCCTGTGAGAAATTAAAATGCTCGGGCGAAGTGAATTCTCCCTCCGCCAAGGTTTTGCTGCGCAAAACGCTTGTACGGCGCAAAAGCGTTGTTTTTTGCTTCGGTAGGCCAAATAGATACGGGACATCCGAACTGGGTGTCCTGTTTTTTATAAGAACGTTCCCTGTCAATGATTGAAAACAGGTTTTTAATTTGCTATGATACCTTCACACTTTCCATAGGGGGATAATTTGTGAAAAAAAGATTTGCTATATGCAGCACAATAGTTTTGCTGCTGCTTTTGTCAGCCTGCGGCGCACCGCAGACGTTGGACTTTTCCTACGCTCCGGAAGGAGAAGAACTTTCTTCTTTGATGGTGGAGACTTCACAAACTCACCGCGCAGAACTGGAGCACGTTCCCTCTGCGGCTGATTTTGCCGATGCGATTTCGGATGACCCCGCCTCGGCAGGGCTGCTGAGCGAGAGCGAGGTGGAGAGCCTTTTACGAGGTCATGCCGCGATGGAGACGGTGTCGAAGGAACAGGCGCAGTCTGATGTTTCCCTGCTGTTCCGCACGCTGCAAAGCGCTTACGGCGCTTACGAATACTTTGGGCAGGAAAAGTTTGACGCAGCGGAGGACGCTGTGACACAATGGCTTTCCTCACAGGATGATGAGATTAAAGTTTCTGCGCTGGGAGAAAACCTGCAGGAATCTCTCGCATTCATGCTTGCGCACGACGCGCATGCCGTAATTTATGAACCGGCGGCGGAAGAGATCGAAGCGCAGGTGCGATATGAATACTTCTTTGCCGACGGCTTCTATTTTTCAAAGGATGTCAACGGCAGCTATTATATGGTGAATGACGGGGAGAGGTGGACATTGAGTAGCTTCTCCGATGAACATGTCAGCGTGCAGCCGACGCTTCTGCAAGACGGACGCATTGTTTATCAGCCGACGCTTTTTGCGCTGCGGAAGGACGCCGTGCAGAGCAGTGTCACACTGAAAAATTCTTCTGGAAAAGCGAAAATCTATCGCCTTGACTGGACGGAGAGTCAGCCGCTTGATGTTGATCTCGGCACGCTGGATTACCGCCTGATACAGGAAAACGGTCTTACCTATGTTTCCCTCCGCAGCTTTGTTTCCGGCACATATGATAATATGCTTGCACGCTATGCTCGGGAAGGGGCAAAAGCACGCGGGAGCAAAGCGGTGATCTATGACCTGCGCGGCAATGTTGGCGGCTCGGACAGTTGGCCGAGAAAGTGGATACAGAGTTTCCTCGGAACGCAGAACAGTATTGAGACCTCCGTGCTGTATGCGCAGAAAAACAGCGCCCTTTTTGCTGCGGAAAACAGCGAGAGTCTGCTGCCGGAAGATGAGGGAACTTGCTTTGCCCGTGAAGTCCACGGGACCTGGTATGAAAATGATATTCCGATCATCGTGTTGGTTGACGATCATTGCGGCTCGTCCGGCGAGGGCGCGGTACAGCTTTTGAAAACGCTTGACAATGTGATCATTGTCGGCAGCAACACGGCGGGATACCAGCTCTGCGGAAATATCAGCACCTTTACATTGCCATATACCGGCATCGGTGTGCGCTTTGGGTCAACGCTTTTCCTCTATGGGGACGGAGAAAATGTCGATCACAGGGGCTATGCTCCGGATGTCTGGTGTGATCCGCAGGATGCGCTTGCTTCAGTGCTGGCACTGCTGAAAGAACAGGGGGTCGTCAGTGCAGATGCTTGCGAAACCGTGAGAGAAAAAATAGTGAAATGATGAATTTTTCGCTCATACAGGCAGAGCGGCAGCGGGTAATAGAAGCAACTCAAATCGTATAGCACCCACACTTGGCAGGCATTCGATTCCGCAGGCTGCGCAGATTTTCAAACTGCAAACTGCCAATGTCGGGGGTCGAGGGGAACTCCCCTCGCGTTCGCTTGGGGGGGTACAAGGGGCATTCTCTCACGCGAGAGAATGCCCCCCTCTTCTGCGCGGCCACAGGGGGAGAACCTCAGCGTCCCCCTTGCGCAGCAAGCCCCTTTCATGCTATGATATTTTCACAGAAAAAGAGAAAGTGAGGAGATCATCATGACTCTCGATGAAGCGATCAAGTCCCTGATGGCTTTGCAGGCCAAGCTCGCGGCCTACAGCCATGCCATGGGCCTGCTCTTTTACGACGGCGCGACCACCGCGCCCAAGGGCACGGCGGCGAACCGCGGCCAGACCATGAGCATCTTAAGCGAGGAACACTACAAGCTCACGACCGGCAAGGAGACCGTTGCGCTGCTCGAATTCCTCGACGCGCACAAGTCCGAGCTCAACGAAAAGCAGCAGCGCATGGTGTTTTTGCTCATTAAGGACATCCGCAGCATGCAGAAGATCCCGATGGACGAGTACGTCGCCTACCAGCAGCTGCTTGTCGAGGCCGACGATGTCTGGCACCGCGCGAAGGAGACGAGCGACTTTGCCCTCTTCGAGCCGGTGCTTGAGAAAATTTTCGAGACCAACATCCGCTTCGCACACTACTGCGCACCGGAAAAGGACCCCTACGACTACTGGCTCAGCGAGTATGAGGATGGGCTGACGATGGCGCAGTGCGACGAATTCTTTGCGACGCTGCGCGAGCACATCGTGCCGCTCCTGAAAAAAATCAAAGAAAAGCCGCAGGTCGACGATGCGATGCTGCACGGCCATTTTTCCGAGGAGAAGCAGGCGCAGCTTTCCGACTACCTGATGCGCACGATGGGCCTCGATTTGGACCATGTCGGCCTGTCCACGACCGAGCATCCGTTTACGACGTCGCTCGGTTCGCACTTTGACGAGCGCATCACGACGCACTATTTGGAGGAGAATTTTGCCTCCTCGATGTTCTCCGTTATCCACGAGGGCGGCCACGCGCTCTATGACACCGGCAGCGCGGATGATCTCGCCTATACGGTGCTCGACGGCGGTGTCTCCATGGGCGTCCACGAGAGCCAGAGCCGCTTCTATGAAAATCTGCTCGGCCGCTCGCGCGCCTTCACGGGCTTCGTGTTCCCGAAGCTCTGCGAGTTGTTCCCCGAGCTGAGCGGCCACACGGCGGAGGAATTCTACCGCGCCATCAATAAGGCGGAGCCGTCCCTCATCCGCACCGAGGCCGACGAGGTCACCTACAGCCTGCACGTCATGGTGCGCTACGAGCTCGAAAAGCGCGTGATGCATGGCGAGCTCAAGGTGCACGACCTGCCGGGCGAGTGGAACCGCCTTTACAAGGAATACCTCGGCGTCGACGTGCCGGACGACAAACACGGCGTGCTACAGGACAGCCATTGGTCGGGCGGCAGCATCGGCTACTTCCCGTCCTACGCGCTCGGCAGCGCCTACGGCGCACAGCTGCTTCGCAAGATGAAAGAGACGGTCGATGTGGACGAGTGCCTCAAGACCGGCAATTTTGCGCCCATCAATGCGTGGAACCGCGAGCACATCTGGCAGTACGGCTGCCTCAAAAAGCCCGACGCGCTCTTGGAGCAGGCGCTTGGCGAAAAGTTCGACCCGACGGTCTACACGCAGTACCTTGAGGAAAAGTACGGCGAAATTTACGGTTTGTAAGAGCGGAATAGCATCAAAAAGGCGGTATCCGACCGGATATCGCCTTTTTGTGCGTGAAACGTGGAAAGTCCATTGCATTGTAACCGCATTTCCGATACAATGGGCGGAGAGAGAAGCGGGTAACGAGCGGAGGAGAGACCGCACGCCCGCAATGAGAGATGGGAGAGCAAAAATGAATACTGCGCTGTATGAGACCTATGTTCAGATTTTGCATGAGGAGCTTGTACCCGCGATGGGCTGCACTGAGCCCATCGCCGTCGCCTACGCGGGTGCGCTTGCGCGCCAAACGCTCGGGACACTTCCCGAGCGCATCGAGCTGACCGTGAGCGGCAACATTATTAAAAACGTGAAGAGCGTCATCGTGCCGCACACCGGCGGACGCAAGGGCCTTCCCGTTGCGGTCGCGGCGGGCGTACGCGTCGGCGACGCCGACGCGCAGTTAGAGGTGCTGGCGAATGTGACGGAGGACCAGCTGCCGCTGCTGGACGAGTACCTTTCCGCGGCGGAGATCACGGTGAGCAAATCGCCGCTGCGCTGCCCATTCGACATTCAGGTGCGTGTTTTCGCAGGCGGGGACACGGCCTTCGTCCAGATCGTCGGCAGCCACACAAACGTCGTGCGCATCGAGAAAAACGGCGAAGTGCTGCTCAACAAGCCCTTTTCCGAGGAGGCGGCCCAGCCGCCCGAGAGCCGCAGGAGCCTGACGGTCGAGGACATTATCGCCTTTGCCGACAAGGTCGATTTAGACGACGTCCGCGCGCCCATCGCGCGCCAGATCGAATATAACACGGCCATCGCTGAGGCAGGATTGAGAGGGCAGTACGGCGCGGCCATCGGAAAAATCTTGCTCGATTCCTATGGCGACAGCGTGCAGAACCGCGCCAAGGCCTGGGCTGCCGCGGGCTCGGACGCGCGCATGAACGGCTGCGAAAAGCCTGTCGTCATCAACTCTGGCAGCGGCAATCAGGGCATGACGGCTTCGCTGCCCGTCATTGTCTACGCGCGCGAGCTGAAAGCGAGCGAGGAGCAGCTCTACCGCGCGCTCGTCGTGTCGAATCTTGTCACCATCCATCTGAAAACGGGCATCGGCAGCCTTTCCGCCTACTGCGGTGCGACCAGCGCGGGCGCAGGGGCCGGGGCGGGTGTGTGCTACCTTTACGGTGGGCGCTACGATGAGATCGCCCACACGGTCGTCAACGCGCTCGCCATCAACTCCGGTATGCTCTGCGACGGGGCGAAGGCGAGCTGCGCGGCGAAGATCGCCTCGGCGGTCGAGGCGGGGCTGCTCGGCATGCAGATGTACCGGCACGACAGCCAGTTCTACGGCGGCGACGGCATCGTCGTCAAGGGCGTGGAGAACACCATCCGCGCCGTCAGCAGCATCGCGCGCGACGGCATGCGCGAGACCGACAACGAGATCATCCGCCTGATGATCGGGGAGGAAACTGTCAAATGAAGATGCTTGTCACAGGCTTCACGCCGTTCGGCGGGGAGCAGATCAACCCCTCGTGGGAGGCGGCACGCCGGCTTCCCAACCGCATCGGGGGAGCAGAACTCATCAAGCATGAAATTCCGACGGAGTTTGATGCCTCCGGTACTGCGCTGCACAAACTTTTGACGGAGCTGCATCCCGACGCGGTGCTCTGCGTCGGCCAGTACGGCGGCGCAAATTGCATACGCGTCGAGCGCGTGGCCATCAACCTGCGCGACGCGCGTATCGCCGACAACGCGGGTAAGCAGCCGACGGACGAGCCGGTCGTGGCCGGAGGTCCGGACGCCTATTTTGCGACGATCCCGACGCGAGAGATCGTCGACGCCCTGCGTGAGCAGGGGATCCCCGCTCAGCTCTCGTACTCCGCGGGCACGTTCGTGTGCAACAATCTCCTTTACTGCGCCCTGCACGAGAGCGAGCGGAGCAATCCAGCCACGCGCTGCGGCTTTGTCCACGTCCCTTACCTGCCCGAGCAGACCAAGGACGGCAACGCGCCGAGCATGGGTTTGGAAATGATGGTCAAAGCGCTGCATATTGCGGTGGAAGCGATCGCAGAGGAAGAGAAGCAGTGAACTGAAAATAAGAAAGCCCGCGGCAAATCGCCGCGGGCTTTTGCTATTTTACTGTTGCAGGCTTGGGGAAATCATTCCTACTTGCTCCCTGAAACCGGGACCGAAACGATTTTGTAAGCAGCTCTCAGAGCGTCTGTTTCCGTCCAGCACCTCAAAGCCCGTCTACAAGATGCCGGACTACGCCTCTGTCCACAAGGAACTCCAGCGCAGCGGTGTTACTCTGAACCTGCTGTAGCTGGAATACTGCGACCAGTGCCGCTCTGCGGGCGAGCTTCCGTACCAGTCCACCCAGTTCAATAAGTATTACGCCGACTATCTGGCAAAGTCCAACGCCACCATGCACCTGAATCATAAGCTCGGCGAGGTCATGCAGGTGGACTGGGCTGGCGACATTGCCTCCGTTATTGACACGGACACTGGTGAGATCATCCCGGCCTATGTGTTCGTGGCAACCCTGCCGTACAGCGGCTACAGCTATGTAGAAGCCTTTTTCTCCATGAACCAGGAGTCATGGACCACTGCCCATGTGAATGCCTACAAATACTTCGGCGGTGTCACCCGGACCATCCAGTGCGACAACCTGAAAACCGGCGTGCAAAAGCATGGGAAGGATGAGGTCGTTCTCAACAAATCGTATGAGAAAGATTTGATTGCCGTTGCAGAACGGCTCAATAAAATCAGATAATGTACAATAAATTGCGCAAATTGAAAATCGCATAAA
>UMBE01013894.1_pt1 | contig 12153 bp, 9 predicted proteins | sample 1963881 | NCBI WGS metagenome assembly UMBE01 (sample SAMEA4835933, study PRJEB28245) | human gut metagenome | biome: gut microbiome; material: fecal sample | place: Denmark | collected 2008 | reverse complement strand
CGGAAAAAGATGACTCAGATACACAGTCTGCCATGAATTATGCAATTCAAAACGGTGCAAAGCGGATTACAATTCTTGGAGCGACCGGAAACAGAGTGGATCATCTGATGGCAAATTTCGGACTTCTTGTTCTGGCAAAGAATCAGGGAGTGGAAGTAATACTGGCGGATCAGTATAATTATATGAAACTTGTTTCAGATGGAGAAATCATAAAAAAGTCAGAACAGTTTGGAAAGTATATATCATTTTTTCCATTAGGAGGAGATGTTACAGGACTGACGCTGGAGGGATTTAAATATTCACTTGACCATTATCGCCTGACAACAGCAGACAGTGGACTGACAGTGAGTAATGAGATTGTCAGTGAAAAGGCAAAAGTTACCTATCAGTCTGGAACATTGCTTATGATCATGTCGCGGGATTAAGCGTGTCGCGGTAATACCGCACTTGCACATAATAAGTGGTTATGCTAGAATAATGAAAGTACAGTAAAAACATCTGAAAATACCGTAAAATCAATACATTTAAAGGAGATATTTAGAGATATGAAATTAGGAATCGTCGGATTACCCAATGTTGGAAAAAGTACATTATTTAATTCATTGACAAAGGCAGGCGCAGAATCTGCAAATTATCCGTTCTGTACCATTGACCCTAATGTAGGTGTTGTTACAGTGCCGGATGAGAGACTGAAGCTTCTCGGAGACTTTTATCATTCTAAGAAAGTGACACCTGCTGTAATTGAATTCGTAGATATTGCAGGACTTGTAAAGGGAGCATCCAAAGGAGAAGGCCTTGGAAACCAGTTCCTTGCAAATATCCGTGAGGTAGATGCAATCGTTCATGTAGTCCGCTGCTTTGAAGATTCCAATGTTATCCATGTAGATGGAAGTATTGATCCTATCCGTGATATTGAAACTATTAATCTGGAGCTGATCTTCTCAGACCTTGAGATCCTTGAGAGAAGAATTGCAAAAGTTACAAAAACAGCACGCATGGACAAAGAGGCTGCCAAGGAGCTTGATTTCCTTCAGAAGGTAAAAACACATCTGGAAGATGGCAAGATGGCAATCACTATGGAAATGGAAAATGAAGATGAAGAAGCCTGGATGTCTACTTATAATCTGCTTACCTGGAAGCCTGTGATCTATGCAGCAAACGTAGCAGAAGGAGATCTGGCTGATGACGGTGAAAGCAACAGCCATGTACAGGCAGTGCGCAAATATGCGGCAGAGCAGAACAGTGAGATTTTCGTTATCTGTGCAGAAATCGAAGAAGAGATCTCTGAACTGGATGATGATGAGAAGAAAATGTTCCTGGAGGATCTGGGACTGACAGAATCAGGACTTGAGAAACTTGTAAAAGCAAGCTATCATCTCCTTGGACTGATGAGTTTCCTTACTTCAGGTGAGGATGAGACAAGAGCATGGACGATTAAAATCGGAACAAAGGCTCCGCAGGCAGCAGGTAAGATCCATACAGATTTTGAAAGAGGATTTATTAAAGCTGAGGTTGTAAATTATCAGGATCTTCTGGACTGTGGTTCCTATGCAGGTGCCAGAGAGAAAGGTCTTGTAAGAATGGAAGGTAAAGAATACGTTGTACAGGATGGAGATGTGATCTTATTCCGATTCAATGTATGATGAACAGGTGATTTATGGAAATGTCGATACGTTTTCCGGGACTTGGCCTGGTCTTTAATTATGTGCCGCGCTCATTTCAGATATTTGGAATGGAATTCACCATATATGGAGTACTGATTGCTGTGGGTGCTCTTCTTGGAATGGGACTTGTGACACTTGAAGCGAAACGAAATGGGGAAGATCAGAACAGGTATCTCGATATGATGCTTATCTCCCTGCTGGTTTCAGTAGCAGGTTCCAGATTATTTTATGTGGCTTTTTCATGGGGATTTTATAAAGAAAATCTGAATGCCATACTGGACTTTCGAAATGGCGGTTACGCTTTATATGGTGGTCTGCTCTTTGGATTTCTTGCGGCAGCGGTATTTTGCAGGATTACCCAAACGTCATTCTGGCAGAGTGCCGATATTGCGTGTCCCGGAATACTTCTGGGACAGGCTATAGGACGCTGGGGTAACTTTTTTAACAGAGAGTCTTTCGGAGAATATACAGATCTGCCATGGGCAATGCAGATACCGGTTTCAGCTGTGCGGTCAGGAGAAGTTTCGGGAGCAATGAGAGATAATCTGCTGACCATAAATGGGATTTCATATATTCAGGTTCAGCCGGTTTTTCTTTATGAAAGTCTGTGGTGTCTGCTACTATTTCTGCTGTTGATGGCCATGCGCCGAAAAAAGAAATATGAAGGCGAACTGTTTATGATCTATCTGGCAGGTTATGGTCTGGGAAGGTTTTTCTTTGAATGGTTCAGAACAGATAAGCTTTATATTCCGGGGACAAAAGTGGGGATTTCGCTGGTAATTTCCGCTATATTATTTGCTGTTTTTATGCCTGTAGTGATCATACGCAGAGTGATGGCACAGAAAAGAGATACTATACGCCGGCAGAGGAAAAAAAGATTTCTGGATGAGTCAGTGAAAGAAAAACAGATGTTTCCTGAGACTTCTGAAATGAAACCGGAACCGGAAATCCGGCCGGAGATGGATGAACAGGTAAAGCCAGATGTGGGAACTTCTCCCACAAATTCAAAAGAAGAACAGTAAAAAACATATATCTGAAAGATAAGTGGGTTGAAAGTGGAAATTCAACCCACTTTTTGTGTATAAAAGCCCATTTTTCTCGTAAAAATAAGGTTGTTTCATAAATGTTAACAGAGTTCTAAATTTTAAAAATCTTTTTCTCCCCCTTGTTTTTTCAGCCTAAATAGTTTAGAATAAGCACATAAGTGGTAGAAAGTGGTGAATAGTGGTGGTGAGTGGGGAATAACGGCAGAGTCCATTACCACCTGAGAAATCTGAAGGGGAGATTCAGATTTTGCGAGAGTAGGTGAGTAACATGTTCATGGGAGAGTATAACCACACGATCGACGCGAAGGGGCGTCTGATCATTCCTTCTAAATTCAGGGAGCTCTTAGGGGAAGAGTTTGTTCTGACAAGAGGGCTTGATGGCTGTCTTTACATTTATCCGATGGATGAATGGGAATCCTTTGAAATGAAGCTCAGATCTTTACCACTTACAAATAAAAATGCCAGAACTTTTTCACGATTCTTTGTAGCTGGAGCAACTACATGTGAACTGGACAGGCAGGGACGAATCCTTGTACCGCAGACATTGCGCGAATTTGCCGGTCTGGAGAAAGATGTGGTTCTGACAGGTAATCTGAACAGAATTGAAGTTTGGAGCAAAGAAAAATGGAATGAGATCTGTGATTATGATGACATGGACAGCATTGCAGAGAGCATGCAGGACATGGGAATCACAATCTGACAGGTCTCGTTTGAAGTATCTTGCAAAGTAAATCCAGACAGGAGACGGAGATGGAATTTAAACACAAATCTGTATTACTGGAAGAGACCATTGAAGGTTTGGATATCAAACCGGACGGAATCTACGTGGATGGTACTTTAGGAGGTGCAGGGCATGCCGGTGAGGTATGCAGGAAACTTTCTGCCAAGGGGAGATTTATTGGCATAGATCAAGACCAGGATGCGATAATTGCTGCGAGTGAGAGGTTAGCCCCCTATAAACAGGCGACGATCATTCGCAGCAATTATTGTTACATGGTACAGGAACTGGCAGCAAGAGGCATCTATAAAGTCGACGGGATTCTCCTTGATCTTGGAGTATCTTCCTATCAGCTTGACAATGAAGAACGCGGTTTTACCTACAGGGTAGATGCACCGCTCGATATGCGCATGGACCAGCGCCAGACGCAGACAGCCGGCGATATTGTCAATGGCTATGAAGAAAAAGAGTTATACCGTATTATTCGTGATTACGGTGAAGATAAATTTGCAAAAAATATTGCAAAACATATTGTTGCCGCCAGACAGGTGAAACCGATCACAACCACCGGAGAACTGACAGAGATCATCAGAGAATCCATTCCCATGAAGATGCAGGTGAAGTCAGGACATCCGGCCAAGAGAACTTTTCAGGCAATCCGTATTGAGCTTAACAGAGAGCTCGATGTGCTGCGGGATTCTCTGGATGGAATGATCGATATCCTTGATGATGGCGGAAGACTTTGCATTATCACTTTTCATTCTCTGGAGGACAGAATTGTAAAGACGATTTTCAGAAAAAATGAGAATCCGTGTACCTGCCCTTCAGATTTTCCTGTATGCGTATGCGGGAAGAAATCCAAAGGAAAAGTGATCACAAGAAAGCCGATTCTTCCGGGGGAGACAGAGATGGAAGAGAATCCGCGTTCCAAAAGTGCAAAGCTTCGGATTTTTGAGAGAGTATTATAATTAGAGAGGCATGAAATGGCGAGAACGACCAGGAGTGAAACAGCAAGAAGAAGCAGAACCAGTGCCAGAACAAACAGAGGAATGTATGTTGACGGAAATACGGTCAGACGTCTTGCAGAAGTTCCGGAGAGAAAGAGGCAGCCGGGAAGACAGAATCCGGGAAGGCAGCAGACCAATCGAAACCGAAGAGTGCAGGCGAGTCCTGCGCAGGTACCAAGGCAGAAACATCAGTTGAGTAAAGAAGCACAGAAGAACAGGCAGAAGGCGACTGCAATGAACTGGGGATTTGTAGCGTTTCTGGCAGTTGTATGTGTGGCGATATTATTCTGCTCTGTGAAATATCTTCGTTACAAATCAGAGATTACCGCAAAGATGAGTACAGTTGCATCTCTTGAGGAGGAACTGGCAGATTTAAAAGAAGACAATGATGCATATTACAGCCAGGTGACATCAAATGTGGATCTGAATAAGATTAAGCAGACTGCATTGGGAAGACTGGGGATGAAATATCCGTCAGATGATCAGACAGTAACCTATTCTACATCGGGTAACAGCTATGTAAGACAGTATCAGGATATACCAGATTCAAAGTAGGTGATTAATTGAGCAATACGGGAAGAAAGAGTCGAAGAAGACCACAGAGAAAAATAAATCAAAACATGAAAGAAAAGCTGCTGATATTGTTTGGAATTGTGTTACTGCTTCTGGTAATATTAGTGCTGAGAATTACTTATATTAATGCTACCAGTGGAAGCAAATACAAAAAACAGGTGTTAAGTCAGGCACAGCAGAAATATGAGAGCCAGGTACTGCCGGCAAAGAGAGGCGATATTTATGACAAGAACGGAAATATACTGGCTACCAGCAATAAAGTTTATAATGTGATCCTGGACTGTAAAACTGTAAATTCAGATGAGGACTATGTAGAGCCAACAATACGTGCCTTAAATGAGGTGCTGGGGATTGATGAAGAAACAGTGCGTTCTCTTTTGGCCGATTCAAGAACCAGCCAGAGTCAGTATCAGGTACTGACAAAACAGCTGTCTATGGACAAAAAGAAAGAATTTGAAAAATATAAGGCAGAGGATGAAGATTCCGGTCTTACTAAAGCGCAGGCAAAGGAACGGGCAAATATCAAAGGCGTCTGGTTTGAAGAGGATTATCTGAGAAGTTACCCGTTTAATGAAACAGCATGCGATACAATTGGTTTTGCACTGGACAGAGATGTGGCAGATATCGGACTGGAAGGGTACTATAACAGCACACTGACAGGCGTAGACGGAAGACAGTATGGGTATATCAATGATGATTCAGATGTGGAGCAGACCATTATTGCTGCGGTGAATGGAAAAAGCATTCAGACCAGCATTGACATCGGTGCACAGCAGATTGTTGAGAAATATGTTAATGGATTTAAAGAGGCAATGGGGGCCAAGAATATAGGTGTCATTGTTGAAAATCCGTCCACCGGTGAGATTATTGCCATGGATGGTGGTGACCGTTATGATCTGAATAATCCGAGAGATCTTTCCACTGTATATACAGAAGATGAAATCAAAGCGATGAATGATGTGGAAACAGTGGAGGCTCTGAATGGTATGTGGAGTAATTTCTGCGTCACAGATGCCTATGAGCCGGGATCTGTTGTAAAGCCGATCGTCATGGCTTCTGCATTGGAAAAGGGTGCGATACAGGAAACAGATACATTTGTATGCGATGGATCGCAGACTTTTGGAGATACTATGATCAAGTGTGCGGTTTATCCGAGCGCACATGGCACAGAGACACTGGGAGAGGTAATTGCAAACTCCTGTAATGATGCAATGATGCAGATTGGCGCCAAGATGGGAGCTACTCAGTTTATCAAAGCACAGAGTCTGTTTAATTTCGGAACAAGGACAGGGATTGACCTGCCGAATGAAGGCGCAGGTATTATCCATACTAAGGACAGTATGGGGGAAACAGAACTTGCATGTTCTGCTTTTGGACAGGGTTTTACCTGTACCATGATCCAGGAAATCAATGCGATGAGTTCCGTTATCAATGGCGGATATTATTATCAGCCGCATCTTGTGACAAAGGTTCTTGACAGTAATGGCGGAACTATAAAAACAATCTCGCCGATACTTCTGAAGCAGACGATTTCCTCCAGGATTTCCAGTGATATCAGAAGCTATATGGCATTGAGTGTACAGCAGGGTACCAGCCGTCATTCCAAAGTGCAGGGTTACAGTTCAGGCGGTAAAACAGGTACAGCGGAGAAATACCCGCGAGGAAACGGAAAATATCTGGTTTCTTTTATTGGATTTGCTCCTGTAGATGACCCGGCTGTGGTAATTTATGTAGTTGTAGATGAACCGAATGTAGAGGATCAGGCAAACAGTACTTATCCGCAGTATATTGCACAGGGAATCCTTTCGGAGCTTCTTCCGTATCTGAATGTAGTGCCGGATGAATCTGAAGATGGAACAGTGCCGGAGACAGAATTGTGGGAAGGGTTTAAGGGACATTTAAAGAGTACTTCCATATCGGACAGCGAACTTGACAGTGACGGTAATCTGGTGGATGCAGATGGCAATCTGATAGACTGGGATGGAAACCGGATTGATGAAAACGGATATCTGCTGGATGCCAATGGAGATCACATATTGGATGAGGAAGGCAATTATAAGATGTCTACAAATCTTGTCAGTGCTTCGGGAAGTACGGATGCAGATTCTTCAGGAGATGCAGTATCCAATCCTGATGCACCTGCACCTCTGGAGGATGATGAAGCTGAGACGACTGAGGATAATGACGAAGAGACAGACGGTATTACCAATGAAGAAGCAGGTCTGGAATAAAAACGTATAGTTATAGCTCCGCAGAGAATGGTCATATATTGTTATGACAATCTCTGCGGAGCTTTTTTTATGAAAAAAAATATGACGTTTCACAAGAGAAAAATATGGGTGGTATTACTCTGCTGTATTTTAATGATGACAGGCCTTATCGGAAGACTGGTATATCTTATGTGTTTCAGATCAGACTATTATTATAAGAAAGCAAAAGAACTTCACGAAAGAGAGAGAGAGATCAAAGCGGCCAGAGGGGAGATTCTGGATGCAAGGGGAAAAGTTCTGGCATCAAACAGGACGGTATGTACAATCTCTGTGATCCACAGTCAGATTAAAGAACCTGAAAAAGTAATCGCCCTGCTGTCTGAAAAACTGAAAATAGATGAGGCAGAAGTGAGAAAAAGAGTGGAGAAAATCTCTTCCATAGAAATAGTAAAGACAAATGTGGAAAAAAGTACAGGTGATGAGATAAGAGAGTGCAGTCTGGCAGGGGTGAAAGTTGATGAGGATTATAAGCGTTACTATCCATGTGGAAGTCTGGCTTCAAAAGTCATTGGCTTTACGGGAGGTGATAATCAGGGAATTATCGGTCTGGAAGTGAAATATGAAGAAATCCTGAGGGGACAGCCGGGTAAAATCCTGACAACAACAGATGCCAGGGGTGTGGAAATTGATAAATTGGGTGAGACAAGGGAAAAACCGATAGAGGGTAAAAGCCTGATGATCAGCCTTGATGTAAATATTCAGGAATTTGCGCAGCAGTCAGCTTTGAAAGTAATGGAGGAAAAGCAGGCAGAACGTGTATCTATCCTGCTGATGAATCCACAGAACGGCGAAATATATGTATGTGTCAATGTGCCGGAATTTGACCTGAATGATCCTTTTACCCTGACAGATGATCTGAATATGCAGTTAAATGAATCCGGGATAACAATACCGTCGGAAGATCACAATGAACAAAGTGAACTGGCAGTGCAGACAGCATCAGGAAAAACAAATACAGAAAGAAAGCAGGAATTACTGAATCAGATGTGGAGAAATCCCTGCCTGAATGATACTTATGAACCGGGCTCCACATTTAAAATCATCACCATGGCAGCCGGACTGGAGGCTGGTGTTGTTTCACCTGGGGACCGTTTTTATTGTCCCGGATATAAAGTGGTGGAGGATCGCAGAATCCACTGTGCAAAAAGAACAGGACATGGATCCCAGAATTTTGTGGAAGGTGCACAGAATTCCTGTAACCCTGTGTTTATAGAGGTGGGGCTTCGCCTTGGTGTAGAACGTTATTATAAGTATTTCAGACAGTTTGGACTTCTGGATAAAACCGGGACAGATCTTCCGGGAGAGGCAGGAACTATTATGCATCAGAAGAAAAATATGGGAGAGGTGGAACTGGCAACGGTTTCTTTTGGACAGTCTTTTCAGATTACACCTGTTCAGCTGGCTGCAACAGTAAGTTCACTTATAAACGGAGGCAGACGGGTGACACCGCATTTTGGAGTCGCAGTGTTAAATCCTGACAGAACAGAGGGTGAGAAACTGATTTTTCCGGTAAAGGAAGGAATTGTCTCTGAAGAGACTTCGAAGGAAATAAGAGAAATCCTGGAAACAGTAGTATCTCAGGGCTCCGGAAAAAATGCAAAAATTGAAGGATATGCTATCGGTGGGAAAACTGCCACTTCTCAGACACTGCCAAGAAGTGCAAATCGTTATATTTCCTCTTTTTTGGGATTTGCACCTGCAGAAGATCCGCAGATACTGGGTCTGTGTATTATTCATGATCCGAAAGGAATCTATTATGGAGGGACAGTAGCTGCACCTGTGATACGTGGTATTTTTGAGAATATCCTGCCATATCTTGGAATTGAAAAAAGTGATGTTTCTGATTTTTCTGCAGAAGGCAATTAGGGAAATTCCGCAGGCAGGGTTGATAAATAAGCAAAAAAGCCTTATACTAAAAGAAATCTGAAAGTAAAAAACTTTCAGGAAAAAACGAAAGAATGAACGAGGTGTAAGATGGAATTTCAAGTTGTAATCCCTGTGCTGATTTCTTTTGCAATCAGCGTTGTATTAGGACCGGTCATCATTCCTTTTCTTCGGAGACTGAAGATGGGCCAGACAGAAAGAACAGAGGGCGTACAGTCCCATTTAAAGAAAGCAGGAACACCTACAATGGGTGGAGTGATCTTTCTGATCGCCACAGCGATAACAGCATTATTTTATGTAGGGGATTATCCGAAGATCATTCCGGTACTGTTCCTGACTCTTGGATTTGGAATTATCGGATTTCTGGATGATTATCTGAAGGTTGTGCTGAAACGCTCAGACGGACTGCTGCCATGGCAGAAATTTTTACTTCAGGTAGTTCTGACTGCGATTTTTGTATTTTATATTGTTAAGTATACAGATATCTCACTGACTATGAGAATCCCATTCTGGAGCGGACATTTCCTGAATCTTGGATGGCTGGCAGTTCCGGTTCTTTTCTTTGCTGTGATCGGTACTGTGAATGGAGTTAATTTTACGGATGGTCTGGATGGTCTTGCTTCCAGTGTGACTCTGATCGTTGCAGTATTTTTTACAGTAGTTTCTATTGGAATGAAATCGGGGATCGAGCCGATCACAGGTGCAGTTGTAGGAGGTCTGATGGGATTTCTGTTGTTTAATGTATATCCGGCAAAAGTGTTTATGGGAGACACAGGTTCTCTGGCATTGGGCGGTTTTGTTGCAGGTACGGCTTATGTGATGCAGATGCCGTTATTTATCCTGATAGTGGGTCTGATCTATCTGATCGAAGTACTATCCGTTATCATTCAGGTAACTTATTTCAAGGCAACACATGGAAAGCGTATTTTTAAGATGGCACCGATCCATCATCATTTTGAGTTATGCGGATGGTCTGAAACACGTGTAGTTGCGGTATTCTCAGTTATTACAGCGGTTATGTGTATGGTCGCACTGCTGGCACTGTAAGATTTTGGCTAAGCAGATTTCAGCGTTATGCTGATAAAAGGGAGGAAAATTATTATGGAATTACAGGGAAAAAAGGTACTTGTATTCGGTTCCGGAAAAAGCGGAATCGGAGCATCTGACCTTCTGGCAAAGGTAGGAGCATTTCCGGTTATCTATGACGGAAATGCCGAAACAGATAAAGACGCAGTTGTACATAAAACAGATGGGACATATCCGGTCACTGTATATGCAGGAGAACTTCCGAAAGAAGTACAGGACAGTCTTGATCTGGTAGTTTTAAGCCCCGGAGTGCCGACAGATCTTCCACTTGTAAAGAGTTTTTATGAGCAGGGGCTTCCGGTATGGGGAGAGGTAGAACTGGCATACAGAGTAGGTGACGGCGAAGTACTTGCCATCACAGGAACAAACGGAAAAACTACTACAACAGCACTTCTTGGAAAAATTATGCAGGATGCACGTGAGTCTGTTTTTGTAGTCGGCAATATCGGAACCCCATATACTTCCAAAGCACTGGAGATGAAGCAAAACTCTGTAACTGTTGCAGAAATCAGCAGTTTTCAGCTGGAAACGATTGATGAGTTTGCGCCAAAGGTATCTGCAATCCTGAATATTACAGAGGACCATCTGAACCGTCATCATACAATGGAAGAGTATATACGTGTGAAAGAACTGATCACTGAGAATCAGGGCACAGAAGATGTATGCGTGCTGAATTATGAAGATGAGGTTCTGCGTGAGTTTGGAAAACATCTGACTCCACGAGTGGTATATTTCTCCAGCGGACGTAAACTGGATGAGGGAATTTATCTGGATGGAAACAAAATCATCCTGAAGGACGGAGAAAAAGAAATCGAAGTAGTTAAGACAGAAGATCTGAAGCTTCTTGGAAAACACAATTTTGAGAATGTTATGGCCGCAGTTGCAATGGCTTACTACGATGGAGTATCCTTGGACAGCATCCGTAAGAGCATCTGTGAATTTACAGCTGTTGCACACAGAATCGAATATGTGACAGAGAAAAAAGGCGTTGTATATTATAATGATTCTAAAGGAACTAACCCGGATGCGGCAATTAAAGGAATCCAGGCAATGAACCGTCCGACACTTCTGATCGGCGGCGGTTATGATAAACAGTCCGGTTATGATGAATGGATTGAGGCATTTGACGGAAAGGTACGTTATCTGGTGCTGATCGGTCAGACAAAGGAGAAAATCAAAGAAGCTGCTGAGAAACATGGTTTCCATGACATCATCCTCTGCGAAGATCTGAAAGAGGCAGTAAAGGTATGTGAGGAGAAAGCACAGCCTGGAGATGCTGTTTTGCTTTCTCCCGCATGTGCAAGCTGGGGACAGTTTGATAACTATGAACAGCGTGGAGATATGTTCAAGGAATATGTAAGAAATCTGTAGAATATCTATAAGTAAGAATTATAGCTGTCCGGCAGAGAAAGACGAAGCTGCAGTGACCGGCTATAGATAATTTTGCGGAGAAACAGATGGCGCGAAAAAGAGCGACAGATTTATCAAAAACAGATATGACGATGCTGGTACTGATAGTACTGCTTGTGATTTTTGGCCTGGCAGTATTATTCAGCTCCAGTGAATATAATGGCAGAGTACGTTTCGGCGACTCTGCCTGTTATTTTAAGAAACAGTTATTTGCCACAGCATTGGGTATGGGAGTGATGTATATGGTTTCTTCCATTGATTATCATTTTTTTCTGAGGCTGGGACCGGTGGCATATCTGATTTCAATGTTTTTGTCCGGCGCAGTACTTTTTGTAGGTCAGGAGATCAACGGCTCAAAAAGATGGCTGAATCTTGGACCTTTATCTTTTCAGCCTTCAGAGTTTGCGAAAGTTGCTGTAATCCTTTTTCTTGCATGGCAGATCGAGCGTACAAAAAAAGCAACCATGGGCTTTGGATTTATGTGCAGGACAATAT
>UMBE01000204.1_pt1 | contig 12380 bp, 5 predicted proteins | sample 1963881 | NCBI WGS metagenome assembly UMBE01 (sample SAMEA4835933, study PRJEB28245) | human gut metagenome | biome: gut microbiome; material: fecal sample | place: Denmark | collected 2008 | reverse complement strand
CTTGAGCCTGTCCGCCACATCGCGCTCCATGTTCCGCGAGCGGCTGACCATATACGGAGACAACTCCCGGATGGTGCCCCAACTTTCCAAAGGATGAACAAGCATGTGATACGCCCCGCGCAGAAAAGCCCCCGTGCCCACTTCGGCCATCGACTGTGGGATACTCGTAGTCTGGAGCAGCGCAGTACGGAAGCTGAACCCCATCGCCGCCAACGAACCACGGCGCGCCAAAAACTCGAACATCTTGTTGATACCGTCGATCTTGGTGCGATCAGGGCGGGCGATGGAACGGAGCCACGGCACCACCTGCGCATAGGCTTCATCACCGAAGGCGCGTTGCATGGCCCTGCGGTACTCCGGACGCTTCACAATGCGGTAGGCATCCAAAAGCGGTAGCGTATGGGTTCCGTAATGAATGGCGTCCGCAACGTAGGAAGTCAGCACGGACAGGGACAACAGCGGAGGCAGACCCGCGCCTTTACGCTCCTGCGTCATGCCGCTGCGGGGATTCGGCGTCCGCAGAATATCTTCCCGGGAGTTCAGATCATCAAAATCCGAGTTGCGCTGCGCCGCCTCGCTGAACCGCTTATCGAAGCGCAGGGAATAGTACCCGCCGCGCATGAAAATGGTTTCCCCGTCCGAGGACACCACAGTAAAGGGCTTAGCCTCCACACGCCTCAAAGGTACCCCGTAAAGCTGCTGATAGGTGGCATTGATCACCGGATACAGCTTATCAATCAGATCCCACACGGATTGGACAAACCGCCATTCCGCGCTGGTCATCCTGCGGGTGATCAGCTCCAAATCCTGTGTATTCCAGTTGTAGCCGCGCTGGAGCGCCGCAAGGTTTCCGTCATTGCCCATATTCAAGGCCACGGACAGCACACGCTCCATTGTCCACTGGCCGCCGAATTCCCTTTCGACATCGGGCAGCATACGGACACCATCAATCGAGAAGGTCTTGTGCATACCCCGGCTCGTAATCGGTTCAAGCAGTGTCCGGAGCGACGTTCCGAAGCTGCGGAAAAGCTCCTGTTCCTGCGACGCGGCACGCTGGAGCGGCTGCACGATGAGTCGGCTGTTCGGGCCGTCATGATCCGCCCGGTAGCCGTCCGCAGCATCGAACAGGTAGCGCATCACTTTCATGTTGGCGAGGGAATCCCGGAACCACGAGCGTAGCGCGCCGGGCAAGCGGTTGCGTTCGTCAGCCGTGATATGTTTCGTCTCGCTCAGGGAAGCCATCGGCGCCACGGCTTCCGCCACGGCCTGATTGAGTTCCTGCTCATGCAGCATACCGATCAGGGCGTCCTGAGTGCGTCCCTGACGCGCCAGAATTTTGATTGCGTCGTACACGTCGCGCAGTTCGGACAGGGAAAGATCGCTTGCGCGGCGCGGCCCTTGCCGCTGCGCCTCTTCAAAAATCCACGAGGCAATGGGGGAAGCGCCCCCGGTATCGTCCAAGCTGTATTCTACGCCAAGGGCTTCTTGGAACTGCAGCAGCGTAGGACGGTTCTCATCAGGGCGCGGAGCCATGCGCTCAGTACCCAATCCCGGGAAATGCGCAATCAGGGAAAGTATCTGTTGCTTGAATGTGTCGGGAATGCTCTTTGACTGCGCGATACGCCGGATCTGGCGTGTCGTCTGATTCCGCTCAATCCGCGCACGATAGGCAGCACCGAGCGCCGCACGCTTCAACCGCTCCTCTTCTTTGAGCTGCGCCAGCCGAGAGCGCAGTTCATCTATCCGCGCATTCTTCGCGGCGTCGCTCCAACGTTGCCCCGCGCGCTCAGTCTTGACCCGTTCTCGTGCCGCCGCCCTCTCTTCCCGCCGGACTTCCCGCACGGCCTCTTCGATAAGACGCTTCTGTTTACGGACGGCAGCGGTGAGCGCCTTGTATTCCGCATCGACAACGGAACCTTTTTTTACCCCAACACGCTTATCAACGACATCCCGCAGATGTTTGGTTGTGGGACCCGCATTCCCGCCGAGGGATTCGATCTCGACACGCAAAGCCTCATCCATTGCATCGTTCACGAACTCAAAGTCAGGGGAATAGACCTTTTCCCATTCGGCAACTTTCGACTGGACATGAGTTTCAGTGTATTCCCGGGCTGTGGGTTCGTTCATGAGCGCCGCGAGGACTTCCGTTCCATCACGTACTCCAAGATAAGCCGCTGCATCGTCAAGCGTCATCCCGCCGCGTTGCTGAACAATATTTTTTCCCCGTCCGGCATTCCATTTTTCACGCAGTTGCCACGCCAGATCCTCAGTGGCCATTCCGATGAGTGATTGCCAGTCTATGCCGCCTGACATCGAGAGATCACGCATACCACGATAAAACGGAGCTGACTCGATAAAGTCCCGTGCCTCTCCCCTCGCCTCGTATTCGACCTGTTTCTGTTCGCGCATACGACGCAACGCGATTTCAGCCTGCCCCTTTTGCATACCTCTGGACACGGCCTCACGGTATGCAGAGAGGCGTTCTGTGGGAATGCCAAGCGCTTCTGAGGCGCGTTCAATGACTGGCTCAGGTGCGCCTCTCTTTCGAGCGGAGGCAATATCCTCTTCGCTGGCAAGAAGTCGGTCGAACACGGCGCGCACATCGGCGGAAAGTTCCGCGTCACCAAGCAAACGCCGGACGGAACGATAGATCGCAGTAAGCCACGCCCGAAACTGATTGAACGCCGACTGTAACTCAGGCCGGGGGGCCTTCCCTTCCCGGGCGTAGGCTTCAAACTGGCGGGCAAATTTCTCGTGGGCTTCCCGCTCGATAAAGCCGTCATCCTTGATGCCGAGTTCACCCTTGATAGCAGCCCAATCGTTTTTGACCCAATCCGGAGCCGTCTCAAGCGCGGCGGCATCCCTGAGGTTTTCGAGGAAGAAATGGCCCGTCTCATGGATAACCGTGGAAAGGTTCTTTTTGCCCTTGAAAACGCTGATCAGCCATTTGCCGTTGGCAGTAGGCTCAATTTTCCCACGGATGTTTTGATAATACGTACTGGGGTTGTTCGGCTCGTATTTGGCACGTTCATCAGCAGTCAGCTCAAAACGATTTTGCGTATCGAACGCCTGAATCTCATGGGCCTGCGAAAGGTACTGGATGCGCGCAGCAAGAACACGGGCACGCTCAAGTGGGAGCTTGCCCTTCAACTCCTGTTCAACCTGCGAATAAACCTCTTGGGACGCTTCCTCAGACAAGCCGAAATCAAATCGCTCGTCAACGTCTTGGATCGCGTGCTGTACTTCATGCGCGATAACCGAAGGAGTCACATCGGGATCTGTCGTAATATAGATCGTTCCATACTTCGGGGAATACCCGGCAAGCTTCCCCGGCAACCGCTCTTCCGGCACGACCTCATATTGCGCGTCCAGCAGTTCGGGATAGAGCTCATAGAGCGCATCGTGCTGGTAAATGTCCGTCAAGGGTCCGCTCATGCCCTCTTCCCTCGGGACGGTTACGGTGGCCTTGCTGTCGTCAAGCTCCATCGTGTTCATGTGGAAGACGCGCCGGAGCACGGGCACAACGTCCCGGGCGTTGGGATTGGCCTGAACGCGAGCAGGATCGATGAATTGATGATAGGCGTTGTCCTGCTTCAACCGCTCAACAAGCTCATCCGCCCCGCTTCCTTCCGGGAGCAGACCACGGCGAACGGCTTCGTCCGCAAGCTCGTCAATGGAAATGCCGCCCTTCTCTTTCGACTTGAACAGGCCCCGCCCTTTCGACCGCGTAATTTCCTTGAGCGTATCGGCATTGTAGGAGGAAGAAAGGGTTTTTCCGTCAAGGCGGCCCCACACCAGAGCCAAAAGTGGATCTTTTTCTGCCAACGGCTGGCGGGCAAAGGCTCGTTGCGCACGAGCGTCAAGGACATCCTGCGCCGGAGCATTGGGATCTATAAGCTGGATGCCCTGTAGCCGGGATTCAAGCCACGCGGCAGGCTCCATGCCATACATCGGAGCCATCCGCTCCGCATTGGCGGCAAGAAGATCACCATAATGCCGCGCCTGAGACTCAGAGTACCCCGCGTCGCGCATTTGCTGGATATAGGGCGCGGCTATCGTATCAAAGCTTTCCCGGCTGTTCTGAGCTTGCTCAATGGATGAATCCACGAAATCGAAAAAGCTGTTCAGAGCATCAACCTGTGCAATCTGCTCTTGGGTCATGCCCGCTGTAGCTTCCTGCAATTCTCCGGGAGTCATAACCGAAGGATCAAGCGTGGAGTCCTGCAACAGTTCCTTCCCCTGCGCCGTATTCAGCAGGTAGGGCACGGCCTTTTCCATCGGCACGGCAACACGGGTTCCCAAGGTCAGAGCGTCCGCAACATCCTCAGCAGACAACCCGATACGCTGCGCAATCTGCAATCCTTCATCCGACTGAAAAAGGACGCGCTGCATGGCTTCAGGATTGATGTACAGATCGCCTATCTTTCCTTCTTCTTTCAGTTGGGAGACAAGCTGTTCCGCAGCAGTGGGGCTTTCCGTAATCAGCTTGTTGTTACTGGCATGATCCGCAAGCGTCTGCAACGCATTGGACTCATTGCGCGCTTGTCTGGATTCTCTGAACGCCGCACGGGTTCTGATAGCTCCGCCACCTACCCCGATAGGCAGAACAAAGGCCTTGAGAGCTTCATACGCAGCCTCAGACAGGCGATCAACGGCTTCTTCTCCTGTCGTCAGTCGGAACGGTTGCCCACTGATTTGTTTTGCAGCGTCTTCTGTGATGATGCTGATCCCTTCCTGCGTCGTCTCAACGCCGACTTCGGTAGCCAGTGCGCCGAGGGCTTCCCCCGTCCCTTTTCCTACGGCCTTGAGCAAAGAGGGATTCTTGCTCAAAAGCTGTTGTGCTGAGGCCACTGTAGCTCTGTTCAGGAGCTTGTCAGCGCCGGGAATAAGAGAAAGAGCCTTATGTACCCCCACAACTTCCAATGCTCCGGAAGGCAGGGCACCAAGGAAGGAGAGAAGGCGTACTTCATCACGCGGGAGAGGTTGCCCGTTCTCGTCTTTCAACTGTGAGAGCGAACCGTATATTTCCCCGAGGGACATTTCAAAAGCATAGCGGATGCCAGCGGCCCCGGCACCTGCAGCAAAAGCGGATCCGGCAGAGACACCGGATATGGGACCAAAGGCAGAAGTAGCAATGCCCGCAGCGGCTCCGGCCTGTGCCCCGCCGAGTATGGAACGATAGACACCCTCAGCAACTTGAGGAACGAACGTGGAAAAGGAGCTACGGTATGCCCCCATCAAAAAGCTTTCATCTTGGCGATAGGCTTGGTTGATGGAAAGTTCCCAATTGATTTGATCGATGCGCTGGAGGTCGGCAGGGTCGGGATTGTCTTGCCAGAAAACTTTATTCAAAAGATCAGTCTGCTCAATTTGGAGTCGACCAACTCTGTTTGCCTCCTGCATTTCTTGCGAAAGTCTTTCAAACGCTCCAATCTCAGGAAGCTGATCACCAAGTCCGGCAATCATGGCCGCGCCTTGCTGCACAAGCCAGCGCCCGGTAATAGGCTCGTCACGAATCAACTTTTCCAACGCTGCCCGGCGCGTCGGTCCATTCTGTGCGGCATCATAGACCCTGGCGATTTCCCTGTGGTTCTCCAAAACCGTACCTACAGGGATGCCTGTTTTGTTTGAAAGTTCCACGGCAGGAAGCGGATTAGGAAAGGTTTCGGCTACCGTGCGGGCGCGAAGATCCAGATCTTGCGCAAGATCCGCTTCCACCTGTCTTCTCCGTTGCTGGCTTTCACTATGCGCGGCATACTCCGCATCCGAAAAGACCATTTCCGCGTTCCGGTTAAAATTCCCCGCAAGAGAGGATACAAGAGCTTGCGCTTCATCCGAAGGCTGACCCATCCTTTCCGGAGCGTAGCCTTCAAAGGCCGTATCAGAAACACGAAGACCGGAAAAATCAGGCGCGCTGGTATCAGGAACATACCCGGCAAAAGCCTCTTCCGGAATATTGATTTGCGGAACGCGCTGAAACTCGGCAATTACCTGCGGATCGGGCTCGTACCCGGTAGCGGAAAGATCGCCAGAGGCCACGGCCTCGATCTGGTCTGGGGAAACCTTTTGCGACTGCTCAAAGTCGGAATCTTCAAGCGTAATCCCCATGAAGGGATTGGTAGAGGGAGAAAGAACACCCTTTTTTTCAACACTCATGAACGGGTTCTGAGACATTATTTCCCCTGTTGCTTGAGGTATTTCTGATAAAGCGCCTTACGGTTCTCATCCGTCAATTCTTTTCCCTGAACGGAAAGAGCCTCATCAATCATCGGCTTTACGGTTTCAGGAATTTCCACCACTTTGGAGAACTGGTATCCCTGCTCTTGGTAACGCGCTAATGATGCGGCAGGAATGTCCTTACCCAAAGACCATCCTCCTTTATCAACAGTAATTTCCACAGCAAGGGATTGTGCTTTCTTGCGTCTGGCCTCATAGCCGACTGTTCCGTTGAGTTGACTCAAAATCAAACGATAAACAGATTGCGCGTCAGCATCTCTATAGTAAAATCTATTCTTCAACGTGCTGATAAGATCATCCTTTAAAAGCTGTTCTTCCTGCTTCCATTGCTGATCATCAGCATTTTTTCTCACCTTCTGGAGTGCTGAGGGAGGGAGAGAACCGGAAAAACGAGCAGTCACCATATCGGGAGTCACGCCCGGCTGTGCCGCATAAGACTGCGCGTCAGCAAAAATACGGTCATTGACGGGAGCCTCGACGCCGTTGATCAGAAAATCCTGATAATCGGCTACGGATTTGCGCGTCTTAGGGTCGGAAATACCCGCCTGAATCTCCGCAAGCCTTGTATTCTTCTCATCATTGGTGAGGTTGGTATCTTTCAGCACCGCCTCTGTTTGGGATACGCCATCATTGTAGGCAGCCGCCTTTTGCTGGACTTCTGCCTGTTGCTGCAACCGTTCATGCAATCCCTGTTGCGTGAGGTAGGACTGAATCACTTTCCCCTGCATCACAGGATCCTTTATCTTTCCGATCTGTTCCTGCACGCTTTCCGCGTTGTTCCCGTATTGTTGGAACAGGCTTATTCCAAGCTGTGCCGCCGCCTGATTCTGTGCCTGCTCCGCCTCTGCCCGGGCCTTGGCTTCAAGCGCGTCTGCACGGTTGCGGATCTGGAGTTCAACCGCGTTCACCTTGTCGCCAAGGAGTCCGCGGTATTCATTTAGCGCACCTCGTGCGCCCTTGATGTCGTCATGCGAGAGATACCCGCTGATAATGCTTTCCGCAGCTCCCTCATCAATACGGGAGAGAAGCGCCCTGTTATCCATGCCGGGACGCATATTTTCAATCCGTTCCCGGAGAGCCGAACGGTTGAATTCGATAAGCTCAGGGTTGTTGTAATTCTGCGCCGCAAGGTTTTGGAAGTCCTCGATCTCCCCGGTAAGAACGGACTCTTCCCAAGCGGCCTTCTGTTGGCGCCCGTACGCCTGCCCCTGTTCGGTAAAGTGCAGCGTCGTGCCCGCAGCCTGCTTGTTGAACATCTCGGCAAAGCGACCGGAGAATCCGCCCTCCTGAAAATACTTCTGAGCCGTCTCCCTTGCGAACTTCTCGAAGTGCTGGCCCGCTTCAATGGCGTTCTGCCCCTGATTCTCCGCCATGTAGCGGTCACGTTCGGCGGAAAGCTCTTTCTGCATGGCAAGGAGCGACTGGGATACCCGCGTCGTCTCCGTGCTCACGTATTCCTTGATCGCCACGTTGGTGAGGGCTTTTCCGGCCTCCAGAACCGTGCCTGCAAGCTGGTTCTCCGCCGTAGCCGCGATGTTCCCGATACGCGGTTGCTGATACCCCGGATCAATGCCGCCTACGCCGATACGCCGGGGCCCCGTATTGTATTGCTGGATACGGATCGCCATGTCTTACCCTAATGCCCAAGCTTAACATACTGGTTAGCGTGCATCACTTTATTCGCCCCACTCTTTGCAAAAGTATTTCCTGCCCACTGGTTAGCTCCCCCGAATCCCCCGGCCATCGAATAAGCCCCGATTCCGCTGGTCAACCCGGTGATGCCCGCCGTCAGAAGCGAGTTGCCAAGCCCCTTTACCGTCGAGCCATAGTAGCTGGCAGCCGCGTCATAGTTCGCCGCGTTTGCCTCAAGAGCCTTCACGTTCTCGCCCGTTTCCCATTCGGAAAGGGCTTTCTGATACCGATTCAGTGCCACATCCTGAGAGAACCGCAGCGCATTGCCTTCCAGCGTGTCCGCAGCCGAACCGCCGGAAATGTCAACGCCGAGGGCGCCGAGGGAAGCGATATTGCCGGACTGCAAATCCGCATACTGGCGCCGGAGCGCAGACCGTTCCCGGTCAAGGTTTTCCCCTTCAATCCGCCCTTTCTCAGCCGTGATCTTCGCCTGATTCCGTGCGGCCGCCGCGTTCGCTTCCGCCACGTCTTGCTGATACCGCGCCTGTTTGTTGGCGGCGTTCGTGCTGGAGAGGCTCTGAACGGCGGAAAGGCCGCCAGCAGCCAACGCTAAAGTCAAAGGATCGAATCCCATTACAGCATCCCTCCCCCGGCATACGGTGCAATATCCATTGTCGTGACGATCGCCAGAATCGTGAGCGGCGTCGCGCTGCTTACTTCAAAGACAAGCGGGGATTCGGAGGACCACCCGCCGCAGGTTTCCATGTTCAGATCCGTACCGTCGCTGAAAAATGGCCGCACGCTGAAAGCCCCTCCCTTAATGTGCCTGTCCACGATGGGGGAAAGATTCCCTGCAATTCCGGCAAGGAACGACATGCTCCTGTACGTCCTGACCCGTACGGCGGAAATCTTCCGGTTGTGCATGAGCGTCCATCCTTGCTGTGTCTGCACTTCGGGCAAGTTCGGTATGACCCGCGAAGTATACGGAAGGCCGATATGTACGGATTTCGCCGGGCTTTTCAGCTTGAGTTCCCCGCCCGCGCTTACGGTCAATCCATCAATCGTGCCGCCGTCCGCAAAGACCTGCACGGTGCGGCCGGAAAGATGTCCAAGTCCGCTGAACGTATCCGCAGCCTCGCCGCTGTAGTGCAATGCCGAGTCAAGGAAAAAGGCATCATCAAGGTTGTCGCTGTCAAAAAAGGATTCCAGCCGTTCGACAAAGACGCCAGCCGTCCGCCGCACGAGGAACCAAACCTGATCATCAGGCGTCCCCGGGATGACGGCCACGTCAAGTATACTCCCGTCAGTTGTATGCCGATGCCAGCCGATGACGTCCTGTTCCTTCATGTATGTCAAACCAGCAAACGTACCGTCGGAAAGAACGCACCAGAGCGTGCTGTACGGCTCTTGCTGGTACGCCCATGCCGTGATGTCCCGATCCTTGATGATATGCCGGGCAAGGATGGTCAAATCCTGCCCGAGGTACTTGTCCGCGCTGTAGTTGTAGGCGAACTCGCGTACTGCCCCTGACCCGCGCTGCACATACAGAACCCCGCCGCCAACGGACAGCGCCGATACTGTACCTTCTCCACCGTTCGTTGTCTGGAGCTGGAAAGAGACGGTTGACGGCGTGAGCACCACGCCCTCCGAAGATTGCAGCGTCCATTCACTCCCCTCTGTCCCGAAAGCAAGAGCGTTGCGGTCAGGCTGGAGCCACACAATCCGATTCGCCTGTGTAGCGGCAAGGGTTACTTCAATCGCATCATCATCTTTCGGGGGCACCGAAGAGGCCATGCTTTCAAAATCTCCGGTACGGGACAGCCAGAACGTGATCGGCCTGTTTGCCGTAGCCGCAAATCCAAGGCGTTGTTGATGGAAAAAGACCTGTGAAGGATAGTTTCCTGAGCCCTCAAAAGGATTCTTGTGCTCTATCGGCGTATCTTCGGTATCCGCGCCGATGTTCTTGTCGTCATAGTATTGCGCGTAAGTATAAGAAAAGACCGGATTCGCCTGAATGTCTCCCTGAAATCCTTGAGGGTACTCCGAATTCTGACCGAATCCTGTATAGCTTGTGAAGCTTCCGTACTCTCCCTCATATCCCGAAGGAACGTTATCGACTCCGATCCAGCCTACGGGGACTCCCTGTTCATCATTTCCGTGATAAACGAAAAGCTTTTGCAACGAGGCATTGTACCATGCCGGATAAGTCTGTGGAACAAAAACACCAGTTTTCCCAACCTTGACCCCGGTGACGACTGTCGTTGTTGTTCCGTCAGAGTTTTCGACAGATTGGGTCAGGACTGAGACGAACAAATCGTCTGCCGTCCGAGAAAACCGATACCCACCAATATCAATCCCTTGGAGCGTCGTTGTCGCGGTAGTTGTATCGTCTTTGCTTGCCCGCCCGATGAATCCGAAAACCCCAGTCTTCTTTTTGTAGATGCGGTATTCGCTGGCACCGGATACGGCAGGCCATGTTATGCGGATGTGGTAATCGACGCTGTTCAGTGCCTCGGCTTCAATCGTCGCGGCAGGAGATGCGGAAGATTCTTCTCCGGTTTCTCCATCAATGGCCGTGACGAGATAGCTGTAATCCGTCCTGCTCGGATTTTTCGGTTTGTCATCATCAGCACGTTTATCCAAAATCTGTAGCGCAGGCTGTTGCGGGGTTGCGATGGACGGCATGAATGTGAGCGTCGTCCATCTCCAATCATTATCGGAATACCGAGAGAGCTTACACGGCGGATACGACGGATGAGCGAAGTAAACAACGTCCGCAGACTGTGCGAACCGAACAGCCCGCAGATCGGACGCGGCGAACGGAGTAGACACAACATATGGTTCGGAACCGGAAGAAACGAGTTTTCCATCAGGCAGCCATACCCGCATCGTCTTATCACCGAACTCAAGTATCCGGCCCTGCGTCTCACTGAACACGAATGGAACCAGACGTGACGTTTGACTCTTCGCCGTACCCAGATACCGCGTCCCCGGCCTGCGAGTTGTCCCTCCCTGCGGCATAGGGACCATGTTCAGCATTTCCCGCGCCCCGGTGTTGTAGCGCGGCTGATCCACGCGCCCTCGAAGCAAAGGGGAAATCTCGCCGCCATTCAGGACATTTTGTGTATGGAAAATAGGCATCAGTTTACCCACCGTTCCTTAAGAAAATGTGATGGCCATTCCTCGCGTACCGGGTCTTCCTGCGCGTCGGCTTCTACTTTCGCCCGGTCAATGGCCTGCTCAAAAAGCTGAAAATAGTTTTGCGCATTGGCTGCGCCTTGCGAAACGTACTGGGAAATTTCAAAGGCGATTTTCCACGCGAGGGCATCGGCAAATGTTTCGCTGACAGCCATTTCCCGATCATTGCTCACGTACCTGAGTGCGATGCTATCCGCGTCGGTATAGATTTCCCGCCCGACAATGCTATAGCGAGGCCCTGAATGCCGATATGCCCATGACGGTACCTCACCAGCGTTACCATGCCTCCTCACATCCAGAACGCGCATACAGTCGCCGGGGAGCTGATACGCATATCGGTAGCCGAAAGGAGGGACATTAGCGGACTGTGCCAGCACAACATACCGAAGCGCGAAAGGCCACGGATACAGCGAAAGGCAAAATTCAAGGCTCCGGTCGTATGCAGCCTCCGCAATCTGTGCCGCTGGTGTATCCTGAAACGCTAGGTTGATGCCCTGCGCCCCGGCACGCATAAGTGCCGTATTGATGATCGTTGTACGGTTCCGGCTCATACGATACCCAACTTTGCTTCCAAAGCCGCTATCCGGGCTTCTATGCGGTCTGCTCTGCGGCGTTGGTAGGCTGCTTCTACAGCGAGAGCCTCACTGTACCGTACAGACCAGATATCTCCAGCTTCAACAGATGGGGATATTTCAATCTCTTGCTCCATCCACTCTTCAGGAACAAGCACATTCCCATCCTCATCATAAACAGCTTCAGCAATAAGTTTTTTTACATGCTTAAATGTTGCTTGCTTTCCATCCCAAGAATCATAACAGAGCAAACCAAATTTCGTTGCATCAATACCGTGTTCTTCAAAAATTGATTTAATACGCTGTGCGATAAGCCCGCTATGTATCCTTGCCTCTTCAGCACCTTTATTTGCAACAGCGTCAATAAACTGGTATTGATGCCATTGAACATCTCCCCAAGCATCCAATATCGCATCAGGGATATTATGGATATCTTCTTTCAATCGTTCATCAGAAGTTGAAATACTATCTGTCATAGCAAAAAGCTGTGTCCAACGATTTCCAGCCTTTCCAAGCGACGTAACATTATTCTGAGGATACCATGAATCTGCTGTTATATATTGATGTCCAGATGTTGTCAGAAAACGGAGCGCTCCATTTTCTGAGTTTAAATCACATGCAAGAACATCTTTATATCCAGAAAAGTACGGAATGGGCATTTAAATACCTACCTTATTTAAATTTTATCGAACGACACACAAAAAGTTTGTAGGCCTTGTACAGTAGAATGGAAAAATATAT
>UMBE01006585.1_pt1 | contig 12388 bp, 9 predicted proteins | sample 1963881 | NCBI WGS metagenome assembly UMBE01 (sample SAMEA4835933, study PRJEB28245) | human gut metagenome | biome: gut microbiome; material: fecal sample | place: Denmark | collected 2008 | reverse complement strand
CTCTTAATGAAATCTCTCCCGTCTGCTCAAATCTGCGATAAGTGGCGAACTTGACTCCTGCTCTTGCTGCCAACCCTTCTTGAGTTAAGTCCAATTCAAGCCTCCGAGTCTTGACTCTTGCTGCAATTTGCAAAGCAATATCACTGGGACTTGAAACATTAAAAGCTACCATATTATTCATAGTCTACATATTTGTCAATCAACAAACAAAATATTATTCAATACAAAAATAAGACTTATTCCTGAATATACCGCCAAATTCAGAATTTATTTGCACCTCAAAATGAAAATCAACTTTACTTTATCTCCGTATTCATATATACGTTCATTAAAGTAAAGCTAACAAAGGGAAAAAAGAGATGGCTTCGCTAAAGCCGAACCGAACCATATCTGCCGACTTTCTCTTTTGGCTGAAAAAGACACAGAAATCCTGCTCACAAAACAGATATGATTCGAGCCCTTGTCAAGCTACAAAAGACAACCAGAAAATCTGTGAATCCATCTCTGATTTTACAGCCACAATTGGCGAAATAATCACCGATATGCCTTATCTTTGCGAACCGGAGGTTTCGGAGCAAAAGAGAGCTATTTTCCTCTTTTCCCCTCTGTTTTGAGATAAACGACGAAGGAAAGTGTTAAATCTTCGATTTTTGACAAAAAAACAAGTAAATTTTTGAGGTGTCTATCTTTTAAGCCATAAACTATTGATAATCAACTGGCATAATATGCTGCATCGGGAAATAACAATCCCCAATATATTTATTAACACCCTAAATATCCCAATATATGTTTTCCCCCACAATTGACAACCGTCTTCGAGCAATCGATTATAGTAGCAATTGCCGTGAGAAAATAATAATGATATTTTTCTGGCTATTACTCCTCATACCTATTTTCTAATAAATATTCAACAATTTCTTTATCAGCCGGTAGCCACATAACTTCATCAAGGGAGCTTAGTACTAGCCACCGTGCAGATTTATGTTCACGAAGCTCCAATTCACCGGCTAAAATTGTACACAGATAGCAGTGCATAGTAAGATGAAAAGATGGATAGTCAAAATCAGTAGTACATATAAATCCATCAATACTAATGTCAATACCTAATTCTTCTTGAATTTCCCGTCTGAGTGCATTTTCATGGCTTTCGCCTTTCTCTATTTTACCACCAGGAAATTCCCACAAACCTTCAAACTCGCCATAACCACGTTGGGTTGTAAAGTATTTCTCATTATCATAGATTATAGCTGCTACAACTTCTATCTGTTTCATTGCTTATATTGCTTTAACATATTGTGCCATCGCAGGTTGTTGAAGTTTCCATGTGATATTCATAGGGAAGTCATCATGAGAAGACATATACTCTACTAGACCAAAACAATGGAAAGGACAAGTATTACCATAACCATCCTTTTTCTCTTCACGAACAAAGAGGATTATTTTGTTTTGTGTATCAGCTTGCTTAGTATATCGCTGTCCTCCATTATTTTGATGAGAGTCTGTGTTTTGTGACTGCCAATGGAAATAGTGTTCATTAATGAGATAATCATTATACTGTGTTGAAGGAGAAAAATCCTTATCTGATTTATTAAGCGTTACAAAAAGTAATGTAGCATTGCATTCGGACAAATTAAAGACTCCCGTTACAGAACCTTGCATCTTGCGCGCTTCCGTTTGCCTACCGACAAGCGTAAAAATTTCCTCACGGGTATAGCAACCGTATAATTCAAGTCCAGGCAAAACATCCTCTCCTAAAGGCATCGTTTTTAGTTGAAGATGCGCAAGCAAATAAGAAATAATTTCCGAAATCTCTTGCTTAAAATAGCTGTACATTTCCTTATGGATCAATTCAAGCGCTTCATAAATACTGGCAAAACCTGTTTTATCCAAACGATCCTGAAAAAGAGCGTAATATAGCATCAAAGCATACTTATAATTTTTAGTATCAAGATATTGCTTACTTCCATCGATAAAGAGTTCTATAAAATGAAGGAATGATACAGTATTGTGGTGCAATAAGTTAGCCATCCCTTTCTCCAACCGTTTGGTTATAACATCGTCTTTGTACGCGATACGACCTGCAGCGCGCTTAAGCGATGTCCAGCAATTGTTACTATGATAAAGAGTACGAATATCTTGTCCATTATTCTCTAAAAACTGAGAAATGGTAGGTATATTAAGGTAACTATTGATTTCTCTGATAATGCGATTCTTGTTATAAATAGCACTCTGGATATTATCAAGAATATATTGTCTTGCTTTCTTCTCCATCACGATACTGCAGCCTGATGGCAACAAAGTGAATCCATCTTTGATTTGCTTAACAATATTCTTTTCAGGATTGAGCATCAAAGCACGGAAACGACTAGCAAAGTCATACTTACGATTAGATTGTGCTACGAAGTCAAGTACAGTGAGTTCCGTCTTACCTACAGAAAGGCGCAAACCACGTCCTAACTGTTGAAGAAAGATCGTTAAACTCTCTGTGGGACGTAGAAAAAGTACAGTATCCACTTCAGGAATATCTACACCTTCGTTGAAAATATCTACTACGCAGAGATAATGAATAGCTCCCTCACGCAGTTCTTTAGCAAGTTGCTTGCGTTTATCAGATGGTGTATCCGATGTTAAACTCTGAGCATTAAATCCATACAGACTCAACTGTTCTGCCATAAAATCGGCATGACGTTTGTTCACACAGAAACAGAGTGCACGGCACATATATTCATTAGCGAGGTATTTATGCAACGCTTCAACAATATACCCAGCTCGTTCTTTGCTGCAAAGTTTATCCGCAAGACGCTCGATATTGTATTTTTGCCCATTCCAAAGAGCATCATCACTAAGATCAGTAGAATCTGTTACGCAAAGATATTGAAATGGTGTGAGCAATCCTGCTTGTAAAGCTTGTGGCAAGCGAATTTCTGCACTAATTCGTCCACCAAAATCTGGTCGAAGATCACGTCCATCCATACGCTCAGGTGTAGCAGTAAGTCCAATAAGGAGTTGCGGTACGAAGTGAGCAAACAATTTTCGGTAGCTTTCTGCCTGACTGTGGTGAGCTTCGTCAATCACGATATAATCATAAAAATCAGCATCTAGTTTCTCAAAAAAATCTTCAAAACGGGAGTTTAACATAGAGATGGAAACAAACAAATTTTCGTATTCGCTTTCATCTTGTGGGCGGCAATTGCCTACCCACAAAGTACCGAAATTTGCATCACCAAGCACACTACGATAAGTATTCAACGATTGGCGAAGAATTTCCTCCCGATGAGCCGTAAATAAAATGCGGCTTCTAGAGTGTATGCGACGAAATTCCTGATAGTCAAAAGCTGAAATCACTGTCTTTCCTGTACCAGTAGCCGCAACAACTAAATTTTTGAAATTCTTAAGCTCTTCACGTTCTACACATAACTTGTCAAGAATTTGTTTTTGATGAGGAAGAAGAGTAAAATGTCGATATATCACTTCATTCGAAGTATCTCTAAAGATATTACGATGTATTTCTTTATTAAACTTTTCTATACCTCCAAGCCGGAAATCCTCAAAGTTAGAACTATTCCAGTACATCTCAAATGTAGCAAGAGCAGTTTTTATTATATGTGGATTTTCAACACTTGTAACGCGTATATTCCATTCAAGACCTTCAGTTTGAGCAGATTTTGAAAGATTTGACGAACCGATATAAGCAGTATTCATACCGGAGTTGCGCACAAAAATATATGATTTGGCATGTAGACGTTCAATATCTGTATTATAAGAAATACGTATTTCAGTATTCGGCAACGCAGCAAGCTGCTCTATTGCTTTAGCTTGTGTAGCTCCGCAATAAGTAGTTGTTATGATACGCAAACGATTTCCCTCTTTTTGGCAGAATTTAAGCAGATCATTGAGCAATATACGGACGCCTGATACTTTCAAGAAAGATACAATGAAATTTATCTCATTAGCACTTGCTATTTCACGGCGTATTTCTTCTCCTAGAGAAAGCAAGCTACTACCGCCCGTAAACAGATTACTTACGCGAAAGCCAGAGATGGGACGAATAGTTTGTATGCGACTTTCTGCTTGTAATAGTGCTTGTTGTCTGCTCATTACCTCCGTTAACAATTTTGAAGGTTCAGCTATCTGAATTTCATCAATAACCCCAGCTTCTTTCAAGATATTATTTATAAGATTTACGCGATCTTCTTGATTTTCGATCTCCTCAAGTTTCTGGCGAATCACCTTCCCCAAATAATTGGCTAGTATTTGTGGAGACTCTGCCTCATCTATATTTTGTAACATACAAACCATACCTTGCTCTTCAATTTCATGAATATGCTGCTTTGTTATCTGGTTGATAACATGTTCGTATATACCCTTCTTTAGCATATAAAAGATTTATTTAAATTGTTTTTCCTGCACTACCGAGACTTCCATAAAGTTCATCTCACCTTCAAAGACAAAAGTAAATATAAAAAGACAGAAAAGCTAATACAATTACTTTTTTCTGAACGCCAATAATACCCTGTTTTAAATAGATGAGTACATCCTTAAACAATAAGCCTACAAAATATTCAGCTAAAATAGCTGGAAGAAGATTAGGTCTATTTTAAATAGAACAGTATCTTTGTGCATCAATAAGTTTTTATGCTTTATACTCTAAAGCAAATCTTTTGACTTTACAGAATAAACAACATAATATGGCAACAATAGAAGAACTTACAGAAACCATTGTGAAATTCAGAGACGAACGGGACTGGGCCCAATTTCACAATGCTAAAGATTTATCATTGGCATTATCCATTGAAGCAGCAGAACTGAACCAACTCTTTCTCTGGAAATCACCGGAAGAGGCAAATGTTGAAAAAATAAAAGAAGAATTGGCAGATGTCCTCAATTACGCATTACTCATTGCTAATAAATATAATTTTGATGTCGCCCAAATCATACTGGATAAAATAGAGAAGAATGCGCAAAAGTATCCGGTTGAGAAAGCCAAAGGATCTGCTAAGAAATATAACGAATTATAACCGAACACCATGACCGGCAAAAGAGTATTATACCAAGAACCGCAGGCTACGTTTTTTCATGATGTAATGACCAATCTGTTTACAGACAAAATAACAAAGGCCGCCACCTATTATAACTTACACCCAAGCAATTCAGAACTAATGTCATGGGGGAATAATGCCCCTAAAATAAAAGACTTGCTTCAGTTGAGCGGAGTTACTGATACATATGTGACATTCGAGTACCTCGTTCCATACAACATGAAACGCATTGACTGCATCTTATATGGTAGAAACTCACAAAATCAGGGAAATGTAGTCCATATCGAATTAAAACAATGGGACAACAAAGGGGTCCGGGATGCTGACTGCGAAGGAAACTTCAACGTCGACGAAGATTCAGACACCACATTCCAGGTACAGGCATACACAGGCGGAGGACACCGGCTGGTATCCCACCCTTCCCAACAAGTAAGAGGATACAATGATTATCTGACCGGATTCATAGAAATATTGAGCAGCAAAGAACTTCATATCGAAGGACTCGCATACTGCTACAATTACCGCAAAAACAAAACACCCAATACCTTATTTGATGAGAAATACAGCGAACTCCTGCAAGCATACAAAACGTACGCCGGCGACGAAGTGCAGGAACTCGCCCAACACCTGCAGCAAGCATTAGGCAACGGCGATGGCGAAACGATCTTCCACAAAATGATCAACAGTCCCATACGCCCTTCTAAAAAACTGCTGGAATCGGCAGCCAACCTGATTCATGAGGGTAATGTATCCGCATTCGCCCTAATCGAAGAGCAGATTATAGCGCGCAATGTCATTCTTGATAAAATCCGCAAAATCGGTAACAAGAAAAGTATCATTATCGTAAAAGGAGGACCGGGAACCGGAAAAACAGTGATTGCCTTACATATCCTGGCTCTATTGGCGGGAAACAAGAAAAGTTATAATATCCGTTATGCCACAAAATCAAAACCTTTACTGGAAGGGGTAAAAGACCGGTTGCCGCGTGGCAGTAAGGCTAAACTGCTATTTTCAAATGTAACTCAGTTTATTCCGGCCAACTGTGAACCTAATAATATAGATGTATTGCTGGTCGACGAAGCCCATCGCATCTCTAATAGTGCAAACAACCAATACACGCCGACTGATAAACGAACCAATCTTACACAGATTCAAACAATCGTCCAAGCAGCCAAGATATCCGTATTCTTTATCGACGACAAACAAGCCATCCGAAGCGTCGAGATCGGATCTTCCCAACTCATTCGGGAATGTGCTAAAGAATACAATGCCGATATTGCAGAAGTCGAATTAAAATCCCAGTTCCGCTGCAATGGTTCGGACAACTATCTGGACTGGCTTGAACAAGTTATCTATAATGAACCTGTAAAATCATCCTTCAAAGAAGATGAATTTGACTTTAAAATATTCGACGATCCTCAAACACTGTATGATGAGATAAAGAGAAAAGACAGTATAGACGGGCAAAGCGCACGCCTGACTGCAGGATTTTGCTGGCCATGGTCAAGTTCTCTGGATGAGAACGGAGATTTTGTAAAAGATGTTACCATCGGGAACTTCGCAATGCCGTGGGAAACCAAAGATACTATTACCAATATTCCCAAGGGATATGTCAAGTGGTATGAATGGGCATATAAACCCGAAGGCATCAAACAAGTCGGATGTATATATACGGCGCAAGGTTTTGAATTTGATTACATAGGTGTCATCATCGGTCCTGATTTACGGTATGACACAGAGCAACAATGTCTGATTACAGACATTAAAGAAATCAAAGATCCTATGTTAAAACGAAATGCGGCATATTTTGATAACTACGCCCGCAACATCTACCGTGTTTTAATGTCCAGAGGAATGAAAGGTTGCTATGTATATTGCTGTGATGAAAATTTAAAAGAATATTTGAGAGCTAAAATTAGAGATAGAAAATAAGAAAGTATGGCAGGCTGGCTGGAACTTGTTTCAAACAGGTTCCAAACAAAATAAAGCGTTTGTTTTCCGTATCATTTACAAAAAACCGTCCTACAGACGACATCAGATACGAAGATAACCACTACCGTTATACACAATCAAAAAAACAAAGTATGTATCTTACAAGTATGACTCACGAGGAACTGTATGCCGAAGTGCATAAGGACCTCATCGAAATATCGACCAAAGCAAATATGTTCATGGATAAAGTTCGTAAGAAAACAAAGAACATGCTGCCATATCCTTTGGCGACCCAGCGTATAACCCTCACCACCACCCGAAGAAATGTGTGGACAGTGGTGGGAAAACACAATTCATATATGCAAGGCGTAGGATTTCAGGCTTACGCCCCCGTTATCGGCGCTTCAAGCAATGGCTATATCCAAATGTCGGGTTTCAAGCCCCGTGATATGGTGATGCATTACACAGCGCATTTCATGCAACGATATAAAGAACGTTACATCGACCATTATCAAATAGACCGCAAGGGAGAAAACTTATTCGAGTACTTTGTATATAACAATCCGCAAGTCTTGTATACCCGCAAGAATAATGGCGGCTATTTCATCGTTTCCGACCATGGTATTGCAGTAGCCGATTTAAGCAACGACCTAAAACTCATGACTCATGTCACTTTTCTGGGAGATGATGAACTGACGCTAAAGAAACAGCTCATCTATGATGAGGAAATCAAAATCTACAAAGGGGCACTTGAGCTGAAACGGTTAAAATCAAGAAAACAAAAGGATGATCTCGTCACGATTTGGAATGTTGCCAAGAAGCATAATGCAGGTATTGAGATGGTAAAACGATGGTACCAATGGAATGGAGTAAAAGTGGATGAAGATTATCTTCAACAATGCATTGATCTCATTGAGAAATATAATGTCCAGTCACTCGATCAATTTGCGGAACTTATGTCCCGACAATAAAAAGGACCTTCATAAAATCTTTTTTATTAAAGATTATTACACCAACATATCCTAAAACCTCAGAACTATCGGGCACGAAGTTGCCAGAAAGCTACGGCAGCCGCAGCGGCTACATTGAGCGAATCGACACCGTGCGACATAGGAATACGGACTACGTAGTCAGCTTCGGCAATCGTTTCCGGCGAAAGTCCGTCCCCTTCGGTACCCATCACGATAGCCAATCTGGGTTCGGTTGTCAGGACAGGATCATCAATGGAAACAGAGTTATCCGTGAGTGCCATGGCAGCTGTACGGAAGCCCAGCTTGCCCAAGTCGCTGAGAGAACCGTCCAGCCAAGTCCATGGTATAAGGAAGACCGTTCCCATCGATACTCTGACCGCACGACGGTTCAACGGGTCACAAGAGTTACGCGTCAGTAGTACGGCATCAATTCCCAAGGCGGCTGCCGAACGGAAAATAGCACCGATGTTGGTTGTATCAACAACACCGTCGATCACGACGATGCGCCGGGCTCCCCGACAGACTTCTGCCATACTGCGCACCGCAGGACGACGCATGGCACAAAGAACACCACGTGTCAGAACATAACCGGTCAATGTAGCAAGCAGTTCCCTGCTACCCGTATAGACAGGCACATTGCCACAACGTTCAACGATGTCGGAGGCATCGCCAGTGATATGTTTATGCTCACATAAAATGGCTAAAGGTTCATAACCGGCGTCCAGAGCTCTCTCTATAACCTTTGGACTTTCTACGATAAAAATACCCTTGTCAGGCTCGATACGATTGCGTAACTGAGCCTCGGTAAGAGTACAGAATATCTCAACTCCGGGATGAGACAAAGAGGATATTTCGATAACAGGCATATTCTTATTTATTACTTTCGGTTTGACATACAATCGCTACCTTGATGACGCCGTCCAGCTTGTTTTCAAAGATACGATATGCCTCCTCAATCTCGTTCAGCGGAAAGCGATTGGTAATAAGAGGAGTGGTATCTATCTTCCCTTCCTCAATCAGCCTGAGAATCTCTGCGCAGTCACAACCGTCCACTCCACCCGTTTTGAAAATCAAGTTCTTGCCATACATCTCAGGCAAAGGAAAAAGCAGAGGTTTGTCGTAAAGAGCCACAATAGTGACTATCGCATTGGGACGGGCACAGTCCCACGCCATCCGGAAACTATCTTCGGTCCCCGCCACTTCCAGGACAACATCAGCTCCACCGTGATCACTGTTTTGGAGTACAAACTCCTTGCAGTTCTCAGGTGTCGTTATCAGTACATCGGGATAATGTTCACGGACAAACCGAATCCTTTCAGGGGACTTTTCACAGACAATGATACGTTTCGGATTCTTCAGCATCAAGCAGAGCAAAGTACAAATTCCAGTAGGTCCGGCACCAATGAGGAGGACAGTATCTTTCTCCGTAATCTCCGAGATACGAGTTGCCCAGAAGCCTGTGGCAAGGACATCACCGACAAAAAGAGCCTGTTCATCACTGACTGTATCGGGAATACGGTTCAGTCCCTGATCGGCATAAGGTACTCTGACATATTCCGCCTGTCCGCCGTCGATACGGCAGCCTAAAGCCCAGCCACCGTTGGGGTCGGTACAGTTGTTGACATATCCGTGATGACAAAAGAAACACTCCCCACAGAAAGTCTCGACATTCACAGTCACTCTGTCGCCGGGACTGACTGATGTAACTTCAGCTCCCACCTCTTCCACGACACCTACCATCTCGTGTCCAACCGTTATTCCGGGTACTGCACGCGGCACACTACCGTGTTTGATATGCAGGTCACTGGTACAGATACTGCCAAGAGTCACACGCACGATTGCATCCCGTGCATCCGTAATTTCCGGTTCCGGTTTTTCTCGCAATTCAAATTTTCCGTGTTCAATATATGTATATGCAAGCATAATCTCTTCTTGTCAATTAATAGATTCATTCTAGTGCAAAGATAGTGATATAGATAAAGAGATAGATAAGATGAAGATAAAATTACTAGAACCTCCTCAACTCTTCCATCATTGCCGACCGACGCTTATATATCGTCCTAAAGTCTTCAACCAATTGTTTTACAGCAACCTTTCCTCCATTAAGTTCTTGCATACAAAGCAATGCCCGCGCAATCTGCTCATAATATTTCCGTCCTATATTCCGTTCGGCATAATCAATCAATATAGAAATATACATGTCAATCAATTGCTCCGAATGACTGTTTTTCAGATGATGAGCATACTGCATCAATGCTTCCAGCTGCCCAAAACCGGCAGATGACAACAAATGGAATAAACGTTCATCCTCTTTTTCTTCCACATAAATTTCGGCCTCTACGTTTCTGTCAAAAGAAAAATAGCCATTAAACGGTACCTCTTTCATCATCTCGTCCAAAAATACTTTCCATTGCTCCTTCGGGATCAGCGTCTTCAGTTTATGATAATATTCCAACTGCTCTCTACCGGATATAAACAATAGGCGACACGTATCAATGACTTCAGAAGTGCGATTCGTCCTCTCAAAAATCTTCAATTTAAGTTTTAACCATTTACCTGTAGTTCCGTCATATTCTTCTTTTTTCGAAAGTTCTATCCCTTCATCCAACAATCGGACAGCCTCGTCATACTGTTCACGCTCCATCAATTTCTTAACCTCCATTTCTCTTATTTCAGATAAATACAGATATTGGCGAATCGTATCATCCGCTTTTTCCTGCTCTTTCTGCCCCAGCAACATATCGACCTTACGAAGAACCAATTGATACAAATCATAAGAATCTTTTCTCTCTTCGAGAAGCTTGTCTATCAATTCCAGAGCCTTATCCGCAGATTGGATGGAGAGATTGATTTGCATCATAAGATCATCTACATCATAGATATCATAATCATGATAAATCGATATCCCGGCAATTTGGCAAAGTTCTTGCAATATCCCGGTCTTTTGTTGCTGAGTGGTTTTCGGATGTCGAACCACTTTCAGTATCAAATCTCCTGCCTGTTCACAATAGTCTGAAGCGGATATATCATCATCATATAATAGTTCATCATCATAATTTTCTCCTATCGAACGAAGTGTCTGAAGAGCTATAGCAATCGTATCGTCCAAACTCTCCAACTTCAAGAAGAAATCTGCTTTCTCCAAAAAAGTATCCAATTGACTGAAAACAGTTTCCCAGTCACGGCTAAAGTCATCATAACGATTATGATAGCGCGATTTCTTACTCTGAAAGGAGTTCTCAAATATCTTTTGAATTTCTTTTCTGTAATCTTTATCTTTGGAGGTCTTTGACAATTCTTTCGTAATAAACCGGTCCAACAGGGCTGTTTTAAATTCCTGATTCGTAGAAGCATATTCACATATAAACCGTGAAAGTTCCTGAGGCTTAATAAAAGAAAGACATTGCTGTATATCCACATCAACCGGACTATACAGGACTGTATCCTCTATCCGTTCCAAATCTACAGATTCCTCCACATCCATTTCTTCATCTCCATCATCCTCCAATACCGACATTTTCGAAAAGACACTGCGACTCACCTTCTCACTATTATCACGAATAGCGAATAATGTTGCTACCACATGCTTACAGATTCCCCCGTCATACGGACAATCACAGTACCATGAGTCTACTTTGTCTCCTTCCAGAGATATTTCCACAGTATAACTACGGGTACCGTCAACGGTTGCAGTCCATTCGCCGGACGAAGCCTCTTCCAAATCAGATACTGCACCCAGTTCATAATATTCTTGGCCACGCATTAATATCTTAAACGGCACTATGGCCTCAAAATTATCTAATGTAATCATATATTATCCTGCTCTTTAATATAACCTTCCTGTTCATACCCCCGCCTATACTTATGTATCATCTCAACCAACGGTTTCAAGCGCTCATCTGCCACCTCCATATATCTATACCGCGAATACTGAACATCATACAGTACGTGATTCCCATTTTGAAGCCGCTGTTCCACATCAGCAGGAATATAAAACTCCGCCCGTTCGCCCAATTCCGAATAGAACTCCGATAAGAATATAGACACTCCCGCCAAATCAAAATCTCCGAAATGAATATAACGGTTGGGAATCATCTTTAACCAAGCGCATAGATCTTTCGATTGGGGATAACGAGATACAAAGAGTACTTTCATCCCTTCAAATAAATACTTCTGGGCACGGATATACCGGAAATTCTCTCCGTTCTCCATGCCGACCACCACTACATCCTCGGGAATACGAAAGGATTCGTAATCTTGCATGAATATGCAAGTACCTCGTGCCGGAGAAAGCAAGTAAGGTTCCTCATGAAAAACAGCTTCTATCGGCTCGTAACAATTAAGAGGGAAACCTTTAAACGCACGGGTATGCCTAAGTTTAGAGTTAGCCCCCTTTGCCACTTGTTCCGAGCGTGCCACTTCCTTCTCACGAGTCTTTATTTCGAT
>UMBE01016700.1_pt1 | contig 12468 bp, 7 predicted proteins | sample 1963881 | NCBI WGS metagenome assembly UMBE01 (sample SAMEA4835933, study PRJEB28245) | human gut metagenome | biome: gut microbiome; material: fecal sample | place: Denmark | collected 2008 | reverse complement strand
AGTCAAGCAATGAGCCTGTGAAAAACATAGCTTTGTCCCTGGGATTCAATAACATCTCTTTCTTCAATAAGTTTTTTAAGCAGCATACCGGTGTCACTCCACAAAAATATAGAGGCCACTAATCTTCTGCTTGCCTTTTGAATGGCAGGGTAACACTAAAACAGCTGCCTTTCCCAACTTCTGATTCAACGGAAATTTCTCCTTGCAGATGTTCGGCAATCGTTTTGCAGATAGAAAGCCCCAAACCGGTTCCCTGCTTAAATGTATCTACCTTATAGAAACGGTCGAATATTTCTTTTTGGCATTCCTGCGGAATCCCCGAACCAGTATCTTCCACAAATACATGAACTGAGTCTGCATGGATAGAATCAACAGTATAACCGAAATGAATATATCCTTTTTCTGTAAACTTGCGGGCATTATTAATGAAATTACATACTACTTGTTTCAGACGTGTAGCATCTGTGTTGATATAGACATCTTCATCGGGCAATATTGCTCTAATATCGATTTCAGATGTAGATTTCACAGCCTGTTCTTTCTCTATATCTATCATTAGAGACTTTAGAGAACAATCTGTGAAAGTAAATTTAATAGTATCTGATTCAATCTTGGATAAATCAAGTATGTCATCAATCAGCCTTAGTAAGTGTTCGCTGTTGACGCTGATTAACCTCACAAAATCGGCACGTTCTTCCTCACTTAATCCATCATAACTGGAACCGATTACATCAGAGAAGCCTACTATTGCATTCAATGGTGTACGAATCTCATGGCTCATATTTGCTAAAAAAGCCATTTTAAGGCGGTCACTTTCTTCTGCTTTCTTACGGGCCTCTATCAAAGTGTTTTCTATGTCTTTATATTCTTGGATACTCAGACAGATTCCCACTAATCGATAGGGATGTCCGGAGATGTTTGCAATATAAGTGGATTGACCCTCAAACCATTCCCAAGTGCCGTCTCCGCGGCGCAAACGGAATGGTACGGTTTTATCAAAAGTTGTATTGCCGCTAAGTTGCACAACAAAGGCATCGGTCATGGTTTGTCGGTCGTCCGGATGAATCATATTCACATATTCCTCCATTGTCAAAGTATTGTTTTCTCCTGCCGGAATACCTAAATGCTCAAAATAACGATCGTCAAGGGTAAATTCACTTCGGCTTATATCGTAATACCAGGGATATATTCTAGTTCTTTGTAAAGCGGTATTCAAGATATACTCTTGTGTTAGTTCTACTGTAATATTGCGGAAAAAGAATAAGATCTTTTTTAATTTACCTTCCTCCCTAATTGTTGCAAATTCCCCTCTGATAGGAAATTGGGTATAATCAACCTGTTCTTGCATAAAAGTATGTTCAGGCAATGAATAAGTTTTTTCTCCTTGACAAATCTTTTGCAGAATAGTCGAGAGTATATCTTCCTTCTTGTTTAGCAGTTTAAATAAATGATTGGCAGGAAGAGGAAGTATCTCATTGACTGATGGGTGAACATGAAGCTCTGTTAGAGCCTGCTGATTAAGTTGAATGACTTCTCCACCAACATCAAATATGATAACTCCATCGGGTAAAATACTTAGTAATTCATCATAATAGAGCGTTTGTTTGTTCTCTTCCATTTCTTTTGGTTTTTAATGCAAATATATAGGATGACGTATATGTTCATAACAAAGAAAGCTATTTCTTAGAATATAATGCCATATTTACAGGACTTTTTGGGACTACTTACGGAGCTATTTAGAATTGCAACATATTTAATGTTAATATGATATTCATATTTTAATATTCAATGCTCCAATATTAATTAGACGATTATTCATATATTGAATCATACAAAAGAATGGCAGAATGAGAACTTATAAAAAGGCAATTCTGTTTTGAAATGATTTTGGCTTTATAAGTAAGTTTACTGTGAAGGAATAAAAAAGAGGAAAACCATCCGTCTTCCTCTTTCTATTTATTATTTAGTGAGTTTTATGCCATTTATTTGCCAGTCTTTTTCAGACGTACCTTCCGTGAAGTTGAATCGTTTTGTATCGAAAGGCAGTGGCTCGAATGTGAGTGAGAACTCGGCTTCTCCGCTTTCGGGCAAAAAGAAATGTTCACCGGGAGTAAGCCCATCGGCCTTCTTTAGAGTGTATGATCCCCCTTTTTCATCTGTCAACTGGGCATTTGTGCTTACTTGTATCCAGTATTTAGGTATATAGTACGCATAGAAGTGGATGATTGTGGCCGTATCAGTTAGTTCTACTTGTTTCACTTCAAGAATATCAGTATTGGTTGATTCTGTAACCGGATGATTAACAATCTTGTCATTGGTCCCTTGAGTTATACTCATCTCGCGTTTGGGTACATCCAGATATCTGCGCATTTTAAGTTTTAGGCTACCCTTACCATATCCCGACCACATTTTCATGATTTTTCCTTCCGGAGAAATGAGAACATAATTGGGAATACCATTGACATCATATACCGCAGACAGCCCGGCATTCTGTTTCAGGTCGCTTAGGTTTTGCCAAGTCATCTCATGTTGTGCAGAAGCAGCCTTCCATCGGCTCTTGGTATCCGAGCTCAAACTGACAATAGTGAGTCGGTCTTTATATTGTTCATGAATCTCTCTCATTTCGGGCAGAGCCATGATACAAGGTCCGCAACCGCTACTCCAAAAATCAAGAAGTATGAATTTCCCCTTAAAGTCAGCTAAATGGTGAACATTTCCGTCCAGATCGAAAAGATCGGAATCTGCCATTTCATCTCCTTCTTTTACTGTCTTTGGAGGGAAAAGATTGACTGTTATTTCTTGTCCTGTTATGGAAGCTTTCTGTTCTTCGTTCAATCTGTTATACAAAGCCAGTATTTCTTCTTTATCAGTAAACTTAGGATTGTACTTTACAGACATGCTTAAACCAAATAACTTATCCATCCAAATATTGGAAATAGGGAGTTCCTGCATCAGCTTCACTTCCCGTTTATCAATAATAGCCGATATGCTGTCCGATTTTGCCCGTATTGCTTTTCGTTCGGCTTCCGGAGCAGAACGCATATTGATAGCCAGGCGTTGGAATTCGTCCCATAAGTCACGTGAGTTTTCGATAAATCGATTATACTCTTGCTGTTCTTTCACCGGACTCTCTACTTTCCATGTGTAAATCAAAGTGTTTGTACCTGTTACTTTTATTTTGGCGTTGGGAGTTGCATAAATCTCCAGAGACATCGGAGGAAAATCCGCTTCACGGTTACACATAAGTGACAATTGATCCATACCACTTTCTCCTGCATTTCGCTTGAAAAAGAACGTTCCATTCCGTATTGTGTCCGAAGCAACGACACTTCCTACACGTCCATCCGTTAAAAACAAAGAAACCAGAGTTCCATCTTTCACTCCTTTTACATCGCCTTCAATTGTATACTCATTTTGTGCTTGCGAAGCGAGACTACTTAATAAAAGGAGGCTGCTGAATAGTAGTTTTTTCATAATAAAAATATTAGAATTAGTTATAAGTCACAAGGTAGAGCTTTTCATCATAGAGTGTTTCTTCTTTTATTATTCTTTAATATTTCTGTAAAAGAAAGGGGTACAAAATGCCCTTTCGTCCGTCTACTTGATATGAAGAAAAAAGAACGAATGAGAATATATACTTTACTGCTTGGCGCATTGATTGCTTGCCCGATGCAGGCACAAACAACGCATGACTGGGAGAATCATCATGTTCTCCAGATCAATCGTGAACCGGCACGAGCTGCTTTTATTCCTTTTTCCACGCAGAAAGGAGATTGTTCTATGTCTCTGGATGGAATCTGGAAGTTCCGTTGGACTCCTGTGCCTGATGAAAGAATCATAGATTTCTATCAGGCAAACTTCAATGATAAAAGCTGGAAAGATTTTCCTGTCCCTGCTAATTGGGAAGTGAATGGATATGGTACACCTATTTACGTATCTGCAGGTTACCCATTCAAAATAGATCCTCCGCGAGTGATGGGAGAGCCAAAGGCTGACTATACCACTTATAAAGAACGAAATCCGGTCGGACAGTATCGGCGTACATTCGTTTTGCCTGTCGGATGGGAAGCAGACGGACAGACTTTTCTGCGCTTTGAAGGAGTGATGAGTGCTTTTTATGTATGGATAAATGGCGAACGGGTGGGATATAGTCAGGGAAGTATGGAGCCTAGTGAATTTAATATTACCAGTTATTTGAAGACTGGTGAGAATCAGATTGCGCTGGAAGTTTACCGATATAGTGACGGATCATACCTTGAAGATCAGGACTTCTGGCGTTTTGGTGGTATTCATCGTAGCATTCATCTGATACATACACCTGATATTCGCATCCGTGATTATGCTATACGTACTCTTCCTGCATCTGCCGGTGAGTATAAAGACTTTATTTTGCAGATTGATCCTCAATTTAATATATACGGAGGTATGACCGGAAAAGGATATACAATACAAGGTATGTTGAAAGACGCGACCGGAAAAGTAATTGTAACGTTACAGGGAGAGGTTGAAGACATATTGGATTTAGAACATAAAGCCAGCCGGATGAATGAATGGTATCCGCAGCGTGGGCCACGTAAGATGGGACGTTTGTCAACTGTTATAAAATCCCCGGAGAGATGGACGGCAGAAACCCCTTATCTCTACAAGTTACACTTGGCTTTGTTAAATCCGGAAGGGAAAGTGATAGAGCAGACAGAACAGTCAGTAGGTTTCCGTTCTGTGGAAATTAAAAAAGGACAGCTACTGATTAATGGTAATCCGGTCCGCTTTAGAGGTGTAAACCGTCATGAACACGATCCGAGGACAGCACGTGTTATGAGTGAAGAAAGAATGCTTCAGGATATACTTTTAATGAAACAGGCGAACATCAACGCTGTCCGAACCAGCCATTATCCCAATGTGAGCCGTTGGTATGAACTTTGTGACAGTTTAGGGCTGTATGTGATGGATGAAGCGGATATTGAAGAGCACGGTCTACGCGGAACACTGGCTAGTACACCCGATTGGCATGCTGCATTTATGGATCGTGCAGTCCGCATGGCAGAACGTGATAAGAATTATCCGAGTATCGTGATGTGGAGTATGGGAAATGAAAGCGGTTACGGCCCCAACTTTGCGGCCATTTCTGCATGGCTACACGATTTTGACCCTACACGCCCTGTACATTATGAGGGCGCACAAGAAGTGGATGGTGAGCCTGACCCGAAGACGGTCGATGTAATCAGCCGTTTTTATACTCGTGTGAAACAAGAATATTTGAATCCCGGCATTGCAGAAGGAGAAGACAAGGAGCGTGCGGAAAATGCACGCTGGGAACGGCTGTTGGAAATAGCGGAACGTACTAATGATGACCGTCCGGTAATGACAAGCGAATATGCACATTCGATGGGTAATGCATTGGGAAACTTCAAAGAATATTGGGATGAAATATATAGTAATCCACGCATGTTGGGCGGTTTCATCTGGGATTGGGTAGATCAAGGTATTTATAAGGAATTGTCAGATGGACGTATCATGGTGGCGTATGGTGGAGACTTCGGTGATAAGCCGAATCTGAAAGCTTTCTGTTTTAATGGCTTATTGATGAGTGACCGTGAAACGACTCCGAAATATTGGGAAGTAAAGAAGGTATATGCTCCGGTTCAGTTGGCAGTCAACAATGGGCAATTGATCATTACAAACAGGAATCATCATATAGATTTGTCTCAATATCGTTGCTTGTGGACACTGTCGATAGATGGCAAACAGAAGGAACAGGGAGAAATCGCATTACCGGAAATAGCTCCCGGAAAGAGCGAAGCGGTCGCTTTACCCGTTTTCCCTAGGAACTTAATGAAGACACGTTCCGATTGTCAACTAAAAGTAAGCATCGTTTTGAAATCTGATGCTCTTTGGGCGAAAGCAGGACACGAGGTAACTTGGGAACAGTTTTGCTTGCAGAAAGGGGATTTGTTATCTGCTGATGTAGTCAATAAAGGAACACTGCAAATAAATGAGGATGATAAAACTCTATTGATTAACGGACGAAGTTTTTCTGTTCAGTGGGAAAAGGGAGTAACCGGAAGTATGACCTCTCTTATATATAATGGAAAAGAGATGTTGGCTCATTCAGATGATTTTCCGGTTCAGCCAGTCACACAAGTCTTTCGTGCTCCGACAGATAATGATAAGAGTTTTGGAAACTGGTTGGCAAAAGACTGGAAATTGCATACAATGGATAATCCCCGGATTAACCTGGAGTCTTTCAATCATGAAGAACGTACAGATGGAGCAATTATAGTCAGGATACGGACAACTAATTTATATAAGGAGGGGAGAGTAACAACGACATCAGTTTATACAATTTCCTCTGATGGAACCATTGATCTGAAAACTACTTTCTTACCACAAGGAGTGCTCCCGGAATTGCCTCGTCTAGGACTTGCATTTTGCCTGTCTCCGGCTTGTAATACGTTTACATGGTATGGAAGAGGACCGCAAGATAATTATCCCGATCGAAAGACATCTGCTGCAATAGGGCTTTGGAAGAGAACAGTAGCAGAACAGTATGTACATTATCCTCGCCCACAGGATAGTGGAAATAAGGAAGAAGTGCAGTTTCTTACGTTGACAGATAAACATAATAAAGGTATTCGTGTAGACGCTGTAGAAAATGTATTCTCTGCATCCGCTTTGCATTATACCGCACAGGATTTATATAAAGAAACACACGACTGCGATTTAAAGCCACGTCCCGAGGTCATTCTCAGTATGGATGCTGCTGTACTTGGATTAGGGAATAGCAGTTGTGGACCAGGCGTGCTGAAAAAGTATGCTATTGAGAAAAAAGAACATACACTGCATGTACGCATAAGCAAACTGTAAAATAAGATTTGATACAAATAAATAGTAACTAACACAATAATAAAAGTAATAATGAGAAAAGTAACCACTTTATTATCGACTTTAGCATTGGCAACTACGCTGGCTGCTCAAAATCTTCCGCAAACGGAACGACAATACCTTTCCGGTCACGGATGTGATGATATGGTAGAATGGGACTTCTTCTGTACTGACGGACGTAATTCAGGCAAATGGACAAAGATCGGTGTACCATCTTGTTGGGAGTTGCAAGGCTTTGGTACCTATCAGTATGGAATCACCTTTTATGGCAAAGCATTTCCCGAAGGCGTTGCTGATGAGAAAGGAATGTATAAATATGAGTTCGAAGTTCCCGAGAAGTTTCGCGGGCAACAGGTGAATCTTGTATTCGAGGCTTCAATGACAGATACCGAAGTCAAAGTAAACGGACGGAAGGTTGGTTCGAAACATCAGGGAGCTTTCTATCGTTTTTCATACAATGTCACTGATTTCCTTAAATACGGAAAAAAGAACCTCTTGGAAGTAACAGTGTCTAAAGAAAGCGAAAATGCCAGTGTGAATCTTGCCGAACGTCGTGCCGATTACTGGAATTTTGGTGGTATCTTCCGCCCGGTATTCCTAGAAGTGAAACCTGCCATTAATTTGCGACATATCGCAATTGATGCGCAAATGGATGGAACCTTCCGTGCCAATTGTTACACAAATATATCCAATGATGGAATGAGTATCCGTGCCCAGATTCTGGATAATAAAGATAAGAAACTGGTAGAAACGACTGTACCGGTGAAGGCAGGAGGGGATTGGACATCGTTACAATTAAATGTTCCAAATCCGGCTTTGTGGACAGCGGAAACTCCCAATCTTTATAAAGCTCAGTTCTCCCTGCTTGATAAGAATGGCAAAGTGTTGCACAATGAAACTGAAAAATTTGGTTTTCGCACTATTGAAGTACGCGAAAGTGACGGACTATATATAAATGGAGTACGCATCAATGTACGGGGTGTCAATCGTCATAGTTTCCGTCCGGAAAGTGGCCGTACGCTAAGTAAAGCAAAGAATATCGAAGATGTTCTTTTGATGAAAGACATGAATATGAATTCTGTTCGCCTGAGTCATTATCCTGCCGATCCGGAGTTTCTGGAAGCATGTGATTCTCTGGGACTTTATGTGATGGATGAATTAGGTGGCTGGCATGGCAAATATGATACCCCGACCGGAGTACGACTGATTGAAGGAATGATAGAGCGGGATGTTAACCATCCGTCTATTATTTGGTGGAGCAACGGTAATGAAAAAGGATGGAATACCGAACTCGATGGGGAATTTCATAAATACGACCCGCAAAAACGTCCGGTGATTCACCCGCAAGGTAATTTTTCCGGTTTTGAAACCATGCACTATCGTTCTTACGGTGAAAGTCAGAATTACATGCGTTTGCCGGAAATCTTCATGCCGACAGAATTCCTCCATGGTTTGTACGATGGTGGTCACGGTGCCGGATTGTACGACTATTGGGAAATGATGCGCAAACATCCCCGCTGCATCGGTGGATTCCTTTGGGTACTGGCAGATGAGGGAGTGAAACGTGTCGATATGGATGGTTTCATTGATAATCAAGGGAACTTCGGTGCTGATGGCATTGTAGGGCCACATCATGAAAAAGAGGGTAGTTTCTATACAATCAAGCAGTTATGGAGTCCGGTACAAATTATGAATACTTCTATTGACAAGCAGTTTGACGGTAAATTCTCTGTAGAAAACCGCTATGATTACCTGAACCTGAATACTTGTCGCTTCCTCTGGAAACAGGTGAAGTTTCCTACTGCAACAGATACTTCTAATACAACCACTCAAGTTCTGAAAGAAGGAGAGGTACAAGGAAGTGATGTGGCAGCTCATTCAACAGGGATACTGGATATTAAAACAACCATTCTTCCGAATGCTGATGCCCTTTTCCTTACAGCGATTGACAAATACGGTCATGAGCTATGGCGCTGGACTTTCCCTGTAGATAAATTGAATCAGACGAACGAAGTGTTTTCTCCTCTATCTGGTAAAGCAACATATTCAGAAACGGAAAATGAGCTGACTGTGAAAGCGAAGAATCATACTTTCATTTTCTCAAAGAGAGATGGCCAACTAAAAGGTGTATCAGTGAACAATCATAAGATCAGCTTTGCCAATGGACCTCGTTTCATTGGTGCCCGTCGTGCGGACCGTTCTTTGGATCAATTTTACAATCACGATGACGAAAAGGCAAAAGAAAAAGACCGTACTTATAGTGAATTCCCTGATGCCGCAGTATTTACCAAACTAGAGGTAAAAGAAGACGGAGGAAACCTGATTGTTACTGCAAATTATAAATTGGGGAATCTTGATAAAGCACAATGGACAATCAATCCCAATGGAGAGGCGGCATTGGATTATACGTACAATTTCTCCGGTGTGGTAGATTTAATAGGAATCTGCTTCGACTATCCCGAGGATCAGGTCATCAGCAAACGATGGCTGGGAGCAGGACCATACCGTGTATGGCAAAACCGTATTCATGGTACGCAATACGACGTATGGGAAAATGACTACAACGATCCTATTCCGGGTGAAACATTTACCTATCCTGAATTCAAAGGATATTTCGACAGCGTCTCCTGGATGAATATCCGTACAAAAGAAGGTACTATCAGTCTGACCAATGAGACTCCGGATTCCTATATCGGAGTATATCAGCCGCGTGACGGTCGTGACCGATTACTTTATACGCTTCCTGAAAGTGGAATCTCTGTCTTGGATGTGATTCCTCCTGTACGTAATAAAGTAAATTCCACAGATCTGTGCGGTCCTTCTTCACAACCCAAATGGGTAAATGGTCCACAGACCGGTCGAATCATTTTCCGGTTTATGGAATAAATGAAATAAAAGGTACTCACATCACGTTGAGTACCTTTTTTGTAGTTCAAGAATAGCATTTAAAGCTTGTTCTGCTTTCTCTTCAGGCACAAAAATATGGTCATGATAATACGCTGTCACAACATTTGCACTAATGTTTTTCTCAGCTAGTTTAGCTGAAAAGGCGGCTGTCAGACCAACTGCATCCAGACTGGAATGTACATTAAGTGTGATAAGCCTATAAACAGACTGGTAATGAATCTTCTTATTTACGGCATCTTGCTGTTCAAGAATGAAAGTTACCCCTTCTTTTTCGTGGAAAATCCCGATAGGGTTTAGTTCATACATTATCTTCCAATCAATTGTTGGAAAAGAAAAAAAACAAAATTACGTTCATCCAATACAGGTTCTATATTGGATAATAATATATCTAAATCTTTTATACCTGACATAAATTCAACCGATGATAATTACACAAATATATGTAATAAGTGAGGAATAATCACTATTTTTGTTTCGTTATATATATTCTGATTAACGAATCCTTTCCTATGTATACAATACTAATTATAGAAGATGAACCCAGAGTTGCAAGTTTACTGATGAACGGGCTGGAAGAAAATGGTTATCAGACAATGGTAGCTTATGACGGATTAATGGGATTACGGCTTTTTCAGGCACATACATTCAATCTGGTTATATCTGATATTGTTTTGCCTAAGATGGATGGATTTGAACTGGCAAAAGAAATTCGTAAGTCCAATCCCAATATTCCTATATTAATGTTGACGGCATTAGGTTCAACGAACGATAAACTGGACGGTTTCGATGCCGGTGCAGATGACTATATGGTAAAACCGTTTGATTTCAGAGAGCTGAATGCCAGAATTAAAGTTTTATTGAAACGTGTTACAGGAAATGTACCGGAGTTACCACAGGAACTTGTTTATGCGGATCTGCGTATTGACCTTCAGCGGAAAGACGTAGAACGGAATGGCATATTCATTAAACTTTCTCCCAAAGAATATAACTTGCTGCTATATATGGTCGAAAATGCTGAAAGGGTATTGAGCCGCGTTGAAATAGCAGAGAAAGTATGGAATACCCATTTTGATACGGGAACAAACTTCATAGATGTATATATCAACTATCTCCGTAAAAAAATAGATCGGGATTTCGAACCAAAACTTATTCATACCAAAGCCGGAATGGGCTTCATACTGACTGACAAATTATGAAAATCAAGACAACACTGACTCTACAATATGCAGGACTGACAGCCGCGGTATTCTTCGTATTTGTTATAGCTGTCTATTACGTAAGTGAGCATTCACGCAGTAATGCTTTCTTTCGTAACTTACAAAGTGAAGCTATAACCAAAGCTCATTTATTCCTTAACAATCAAGCAGATGCAAAGACTATGCAGTCTATTTACCTGAACAATCAGAAGTTTATAAATGAGGTAGAGGTAGCTGTCTATACAACAGATTTTAAAATACTATATCACGATGCTCTTCAAAACGATATAATCAAGGAAACACCGGAAATGGTGGAACGTATTCTGAAACGAAAAAACATCAGTTTTTATGTTGACGAATATCAGGCAATAGGACTTGTGTATCCGTTTGAAGGAAAAGATTACATTGTCACTGCCGCAGCTTATGATGGCTATGGATACGCCAACCGGGATGCACTGAGAAATATGCTCATTCTATTATTTATCGGCGGATTGACAGTGTTGGCAATTGTCGGTTATATTCTTTCCCGAAGTACTTTGAAGCCAATACGAAATATAGTAAAAGAAGCGGAGAAGATTACCGCATCCCATATTGACAAAAGGTTACCTGTAAAAAATGAACAGGATGAGCTGGGAGAGTTAAGCATTACATTCAATGATTTGCTGGAACGTTTGGAGAAGTCTTTCAACTCACAAAAGATGTTTGTCAGCAATGTATCCCACGAATTACGTACTCCTATGGCTGCTCTCACAGCCGAACTGGATTTAGCCTTGTTGAAAGAGCGAACCTCCGAACAATATCAGGCAGCCATTGGCAATGCATTACAAGATTCACGACGAATTATAAACCTGATAGACGGATTGCTGAATCTTGCAAAAGCCGATTATCAGTCGGAACAGATAACAATGGAGGAGGTCCGTCTGGACGAATTATTGCTGGATGCCAGAGAGCTAGTATTAAAAGCTCATCCGGATTATCATATTGAACTAGTATTTGAGCAGGAAGCTGAAGAAGATAATGTGCTGACTGTAATCGGAAACAGTTATCTGTTGACTACTGCTTTTGTAAATCTGGTTGAGAACAACTGCAAGTATTCTTCCAATCGGACTTCATCAGTCCTGATAGCTTATTGGGAGCAATGGGCGATCATCCGCTTATCCGATAATGGTGTAGGAATGTCCGATGTAGATAAAGAAAACCTATTCAAACTATTTTATCGTGGAGAAAACAAGAATATAGCTCCCGGAAATGGAATAGGTATGGCTTTGACGCAGAAAATCATTCACCTTCACAAAGGAGAATTGACCGTATCCTCTCATAAGGATGAAGGCACTACCTTTGTGGTAAAACTCCCGCATATTTAAGAAATTCTAATTGTTTTCTAATACCACTCTAATCATTCTCTAACAGCTTCCTTGTGAAGTCCTCCTTACTTTTGCGGTAAGCGTCTCCGCGATTCTATATAGTGTATTAAAATAAAAAG
>UMBE01045353.1_pt1 | contig 12489 bp, 9 predicted proteins | sample 1963881 | NCBI WGS metagenome assembly UMBE01 (sample SAMEA4835933, study PRJEB28245) | human gut metagenome | biome: gut microbiome; material: fecal sample | place: Denmark | collected 2008 | reverse complement strand
CCCCCCCCCCCCGATATAAAGGTGGTAAAACCTTTGTTTTCCAGTACCGAAGCGTCTAATCCGTTCTGCCAACTGGGGTTTGAAATCGTTCGCAAAAACGCCGAGGTTACCCCTGCGATCAGTCTTTGTTAATCTAACCGATACCCTCCACGGCGTGTCGCGAAACAAATGATTGCAAACCGTTTCATTCATTGCAGAAATTTTCATGAAAATACCCCCCAGTACACCCGTGTACCACACCCCAATTTCCCCGCCCCCGCCGCCCATCCACACTCGTTACAATCAACAATCACAAATCAACCATGGAAATCTCATAACCTCGCAACAGGCGGCAAAACCTCCGACCACAGGGATAAATTTTCAGGGCTCGCACACTCTCCAACAGCTACATATGAGACAAGGGCGCGTAAGGGATCGAGCCGTGACAACCAAGGTTGCGAAATGAACTATGATGATGGTTGCAAGTCCCGCATCCTACGAAGACGGCAAGTACCCGAGCGAAACCGGAAAATCCACTCCGGATCGCACCTCGACGCGGTCGGCAAAAAGCGAGTCACCGTCGTCTACGACGCCCAAGACACGCAACGGAACTTGTGCAGACACCACCAGCAGCGTTGCGCAGACGGCGGCAGCTGGCAGTATATGCAAAATACCCCCGTATTGTCGGCGTGAACCAAAACGGCAAGTACGGAGGCATGAAGAAGAGTGGCAGAAAAATCAGCGATCTCCGCCGTAGACGGAGTCGGTGCCGCGGAGCACAAGCTGGGCACGCACCACCTCATACGGATTTTCGAGAGTCTCCCCCGCAATCAGCTTCACGGCCTTCCGCGCTGCGGCACGACCCATGGCGAACGGATCCTGACGCATGGTCGTCAGGTTCACGGTGTCGGCATATGCGGAATCGTCGAAGCCGATGATCGAATAGTCACGCGGCGTGCGATGCCCATACCGGTCAAGGCGCAGCACGAGCGGAATCGCCATCATATCGGTCTGGCAGCAAATGCCGTCGGGGAACTCATCCAACGCAAGCAGCGCGGTCAACGCCGAATCGGCGAACGTTTTGCCGCGCGGCACGGAAAGCACGCGCCACTTGAAATCGTGCGTGCCCTCCATGGTCTTGCATGCGCGAATGAAGCCCTGCCCGCGCGCATCGATCGACGAATTGATCGAATCGACTGCATCGGAGCACACGTACACAATGTTTTTGTGCCCAAGATTGATTAGATGCTGCGCGGACGAGAACATGCCGTCTTCATCGTCGATGGAGATCGTTGCGTCGAAGCCTTCCTGCGATGGCGTGTTGATGCCGATGATCGGCACATGAATACGTTGCAGCTGCTGGATTTCCTCCGGTTCGACGCCGAACGACGTTACGAACACGGCGTCGACGTTGCGTCGCACCGGAAGATTCGTAAAGAAGTCACGCCTGTTCTCACCGGTATCGACATGCTGGAACAGAGAGATGTCGTATCCGGCATCATGCATGACGGAATTGATTCCAGCGAATACTTCCATATTGAACCAGCTGGTGATTTCCTCATTCATCAGCATGGCGACACGGTACGTTTGCCCTGACTTCAGTGCCGTCGCGGAACGGGAGATATTAAAATCCAACCGGTCCGCGGTGTCGAGCACCTTGCGCCTGGTACGCTCGGAAACGAGCTCCGGACGCGTGAACGCGCGCGAAACCGTCGAAATCGACACTCCTGCGGCCTTGGCCACCTCACGAATGCCAGCCTTGTCCATGTCAGCCCCTTTGCAGCTCACAGCATCATCGCACCCCTGCCAACAGTGGAACGGGTGGTATTTGGAGCGACGACGCTCTCTCAATCTGTTTTCATTATAGTGCGAACGTTGTCAAAACTCTCGCAATATGATCAAATTTCATGCGACAGCCGCGCAAATCAGCAAAATTACCGGATAGAAGGCATAGAACATCCACTTAGTCCATGAATGTTTGTATCCGAGTTTGCCATTGTAGTAGTGCACGAATGCAACACCGACGCCAGGCGCAATCATCATCACCGCACCGAACAGACCGGCCGTGAACATCATGGTGTTTTCACGCGAGCGCATCAGCCAGAAAATCAGCACGAAACCAAGCGTCACCGCACCCAGGCTCATCAGATGCTGGCGCAGTCCGACACGCAACAGCAGATCCCACAATACGGCAACCACTACCAGCACAATGTCGGAGATCACGAGCATGGCACCTTGGTAGCGCTGCGCCACCCATTTCATTGCTGCGAGCATGGCGAAGGCGATGAACAGGCCGAACACCGGATTCTGCGAGCCGAAATCGAACGGCTTGCCCGAAGTGGCGAGATCGTACGGCACTTCGGCGATTAGTGCCAGCAACAGCAGCTGCACGCCGTATGCCACGCGATTGCGCGTCTGCTGGAAGCCTTGCACCAGCAGCCACGCGTAGATCGGCGCGGCGAACCACGACACCACTTCGCATAGCACCATGGCCGTAAGCGACGTCATGTTGCTCGTGTCGGATCCGAAAATCAGTGGCACCAGCGTGGTACTGCCGGCGGAAAGCACCAGCGCCACCGCGCCGATTACCTTGAGCTGGAATACGCTCAATCCGCGGCGCTGCTTTTTCTTGCGGCGCATGCCCGCAAAGCCGATCTGGTCGGTGACGTCGGTTCCGGAGCCGTTTTCGGTGTAGCCTTCCATAAGTCCTCCTCGAGTTTTCCTCGATTCCATCGCGCAAGCAATCATGCGCGCACGTAATCGTCTGCGCACACTGTGCCACGTCACGACATTACGCCGCGGTATCGCGTTGCGGCATCGCTGCCATATGCGGAGCTTCGCGTCTCACGCGCTTGCACAGCATTCCGCGCAATATGTTTTTCACGTAACCCCTGTGCGACATGTTTCACGCGATTGTTTCACACTATGTCTTTCGTGCTTTCACGTAGCTTTACTCGCATCATCTTGCCATTGTTGCAAAAATCCTGCGAACGTATGCTGCAAATGTATGCAACATACCTTACACGCTTTACGAAAGGTGACCCCCGTAAACGTGGCGCACGCCGCGCAATACGCGCAACGCAACGCACGCCCCGCAATACACGAGCAGTACGCACGCAATGCGAAAGATCAGGCGTTCAGCACGTAATCCAGCAATCCTTCATAATCGGCACCCTTAAACGAACGCACCGCATAACTCGACGCATCCGGATCGTCGGCCGGCGAAATCTCCGTGCGGAAATACACGCCGTCGATGCCCGCCGAACGCGCACCGACAATATCGTTCTTCTCGTCATTGCCCACCATCAGCGCATGCTTGGCGGTAACGAATTCACGGTCGAGCGCCAGCATATACAAATCGCGCGCGGGCTTGCGAATCTTTTCCTCGCTGGAGATGATCACGTCGTCAAGCACGCTGGCAAGTCCCGTCATTTCCAACTCGGCACGGGTATAGCAGGATTGCGCGTTGCTGAGCAGCGCCACGACAATGCCGGCTTCCTGCAGTTTTTCGATCATTTCCAGCGCACCCGGATACAGGCGGATCATGCTGGTGCTACCCTGACGGAACGCCCACGCGGCCTTTTGAGCGGCCTGCGGCAACGCCAGCAACCGTTCCGCCTCGTCGTTGCGATTCATGAGCAGCGAGCGGTACACCGGCAGCACGTCGAACTCGTCCCACCCATTGCGAACGATGGCATGATTCGACTGATGCAGCATTTCGCGCGCCTCAAGTTTTTCGAAACGTTCACGCAGTGCCTCAACCGAATCGTATTGCGCTCCAAGCTCGCAAGCGGTGTCATACAAGGCCTGCCAGGCCGCGTCGCACTGTTCGTCGGTACGTATGTCAATAAGCGTTCCATACAGATCGAAGAACACAACCTCGTATTTAGGGGTATGCGTCACGTTTTCCATAGCAGGTCCTTTCATCGGCATCGTCGCCGCTTTACCGGCGGCGGCGATTGCCACTTTGCAGCCGCCGCCCTTGCAAACCAATGCGTTACATGCGTTATGCACGAGGTTACCGCAACCGCCAGATTGCAAACGTATGCGGTGGCACGATCAAATAATCGCCATCTCCCGCACTGATGCACGCCGCGGATGCGTTTGTGGACGAACCCATGCCGCACCATACGCGAGACGACTCCGAAACCGGCGCAACCGCAGTCGAGGCAACGTCAATCGCGCCAATATGACGTCCCGGATTCACCGCCACCAAGTAGTCGCCGACCCGGAACACCAGTTCGTCGCCTTCCACGCTGACGATCACACGATCGCCGTCAAACCATTCCGCCGAGCTCTTACGCAAGGCGATCAGTTTCGTGTAATACTCCACCAGATCGCGCATGCGCCAGGCACGAGTCCAATCAAGCCAATTCAGCTCGCGCGCCGAATCGTACGAATCGGAATTGCCGTATTTCGTACGCGCGAACTCCTCGCCAGACAGCATGAACGGAATGCCCGCGGAAGTGAGCACAATGCCCGCCGCCATACGATTCGCATCCATCACCGTGGCCATGGCCCCGGCAATCGCGGAACCGGCCGAGGCGAGCCCAGCTTCCGAAAGATCGGCGTCATACAACGCCTTCGGCACGTCCACGGAATTCTCGTTGTCGCCTTCACTAACGGCGCTGCCCAGCGATTTCGCGGCAAGACTTGCGCAAAGCTTGTCCCACAAGGTCAGATCGTCATGCGCGGAAACATACTGGATCACTTGACCCGCAACACCTTCCGGCTGTTTGCTGGCACGCCAGGCGTTCACCGCGTCGCGCACGGAGGCCGCATTCTCATACATACCCCCGTTAACGTATCCGGGACGGTCCGAGAAGAACACATGCCCCTTGATGGCGTCTCGCGTGGTGTCGCAAAAATGCCCGATGCGATTATCAAGCTGCGGCAATCCGGCCTTGTCGGCAAGCACGGTGCCCGGCAAAGCCGCGGTAGCGCCGGCCGACCACGGTTCGCCATACATAAGAATGCTCGGCCCACGGTCAGGGATTTCGTCCAAAGCGGCGCGCACGGCGTTCATGGTCTCGACGTCGATCAGGCCCATCAGGTCGAATCGGAAGCCGTCAAGATGGTATTCCCTCGCCCAATACGCCACGGATTCCACCACAAAACGGCGGAACATCGCACGTTCCGTGGCCATATCGCATCCGCATCCGGAGCCGTTCGACAACGCCCCGTTCGGCTTGCGGCGCAGGAAGTATTCGGGCACGATGCGCTCGAACCAGTTGTCGGGCGAGAACATGTGATTGTAGACCACGTCCATAATCACTTTGATGCCGGCATTATGCAACGCCTGCACCATCTGCTTGACCTCGCGGATGCGCACGGACCCGTCATACGGATTCGTGGAGTACGATCCTTCAGGAACGTTGTAATTGACGGGATCGTAACCCCAGTTGTATCGGCTGCAGATCGTTTCGTCGACGGAACCGAAATCGTAGATCGGCATCAGCTGCACCGCGGTAATGCCAAGCTTTTTGAGATACGACAATCCCGTCGGAAAATCAGGATGACCGTCCAACGTCGTTCCCAGGTCGGTGAACGCAAGATATTTTCCACGATGGGATTCGGGGAATCCTCCCGCGGGATCGTTGCTGAAATCGCCGACATGCGTTTCCCAAACAACCGTTTGCGCAATCGGCACTTCCGGCATGCGATCGGCATCCCAACCTTCGGGATCGGTGCGAGGCAAGTCGACGACCATGCTTCGACGGCCGTTCACGCCAGCCGCGTGCGCCCATGGATCGGCAACGCGATCGACGGAACCGCAATCGCGTTCAATCAAAAAATCGTAATATAAGCCGTGTTTATTATCGGCAAAATCGTAAGTCCAAGAGCCATCGGCCTCGGGACGCATCAAAAACTGCCCAATTAAAGCGTCGCCGTCTTCCCCCTTGGAACCGCGCGAGAACAACCTCAACGTTATTTTCTCGGCCGTTGGGGCCCAAATGGCAAACTGGGTGCCGGATTGCGAAACCACGGCACCCAGCGGCCGTTCCAGACAAAGCGGGAACGGTTCGGCGACTCTCGTATTCGGCTGTTCGAAATTGTTTTCGAGGCTGTTTACGAGCGTCATTGCTTCCCCTTTTTCTAACTGTTATCAGCCCTTGACAGAACCTGACATGGACTCCTGATAGAAACGCTGCATCACGATGAACAGGATGGCGATCGGGATGGAGATCACGACCGCGGCCGCGGCGAAGCGGGCGTACCAGTTCTGGATGTATTCCTTCTGCAGCATGAGCCACAGGCCCAATGCCACGGTGTAGTTGGACTGCGTGCGGCAGATCACCTTGGCCATGACGAAGTCGAGCCACGGGGTCAGGAAGCCGATGATGGCCTGATAGACGATCATGGGCTTGCAGATCGGGATGATGATCTTGTAGAACACCTGGAAACGGGTGCAGCCGTCAAGCAGGGCGGCCTCATCCAACGAGGTTGGGATGGTGTCCATGTAGCCCTTCATCACGTAGAATCCAGCACCGGAACCTGCGGAGTACACAAGAATCAGCGCCACGGTGGTCATAGCGCCGCTTGACAGGCCCAAGGCCTTCAGAATGAAGTAGATGGCGGTGACGGCCATGATGCCCGGGAACATGCCGAGAATCAGCACGACGTTCATGAAAGTCTTACGCACGCGGAAGCGCATACGGCTCATGCAGTACGCCACCGACAGCACGAAGATCACGGAGATCACGCAGGTGAAGCAGGCGATGATGAACGTGGTCATAAACATCTTCGGGAAGTCCAGTACGTTGCGGTCGGTGAACAGCACCTTGTAGTTGTCCAGCGTCCATTCCTTCGGGAAGAAGGAGCTGGTGTACGGGGCGGTGTTCTTGTTAAAGGACTCCGCGAACACCCACACGATCGGCACGAGCCAGATCACGGCCAGGATGGCGAGGAACAGGTGGGCGAAGATGTCGCCGGTGATGCGGCGGATCTTCTGGTCATGCAGGAAGCCATGGCTTTCCACTTTGGTTGAGGAATGCTTGTTGCTCATCGGAATGCCTCCTCATTCTTATAGGAGCCGGAATTGCGGTAGGTGATCAGCGAGACCACGGCCAACACAATGAAGGTCATGATGCCTATCACAGCGCCAAGGTTGTAGTCCTGCTTATCCACGGTGAGCTTGTACAGCCAGGTGATGAGCAGATCGGTGGAGCCTGCGGAATCGCCCAGTGGGGTAGGATCTCCGCTGGACAGCAGGTAGATGACGTTGAAGTTGTTCACATTGCCGGTGAAGGTGGTGATCAGGTACGGTGTGAGCACGAAGATGATGTACGGCATGGTGATCTTGGTGAAGATCTGCCACCAGTTTGCGCCATCGATCTTCGCCGCTTCGTACTGATCGGCAGGAATGTTCTGCAGAATACCGGTGATCTGCATGATGGTGTACGGAATACCAACCCACAGGTTGATGATGATGACGGTGACGCGGGCCCAGGTGGCGTTGGTGAAGAACGGCAGCGGGCCGTCAATCCAACCCCACGTCTGCAGCATGCGGTTCACCGCACCCTGCGGCTGGAGCATAGTGTGCATGACCAGCAGGGATACGAACTGCGGAACTGCGATGGACATGGAGAAGCAGGCACGCCAAAAACCCTTGAAGTGGGTGGTCTTACGGTTGATGATCATGGCCACGAACATGCCGAAGAAGAAGTTCAGGAAGGTGGCGAAGAAGGCCCAGACCAATGTCCACACCAGCACGCGTCCGAACAGTGCTGCGTTAACAGTGCCGCCGCTGTTGGAGAAGACCTTGGCGAAGTTTTCAAAGCCGACCCAGTGGAACAGCACGAGGTGCTTGTGGTCGTAGCTGGTGAACGCCATGGAAATCATGAAAATCAACGGAAGCACAGTGAACACTGCGATGCCCAGCGTAGGCAGGAACATCAGCAGGACATGAGCCTTGGCGTCGAGCAGTTCGTGCACATCATCCATGAAGCTCGGAGCCTTGCCGTTCTCTTCAAGCAGCACCTGGGACTTGTATGCGGAACGCACCGACATGACCCACAGGCCGACGAAGGCCACGCAGATCACGAGGGACGCCACGCCGTAGAGCAGGATGACCACGGAACGATCCGGCTCGACATACTGCCAGAAGCCGTCAACCAGTTTCTTGCCGCCCTTGTTTTCGCCCAAGCTTGGCAGCTTGGACAGATAACCAACGCCATTGGTAGCCATAAATACGAAGAACGCGACTTCAAGGGCCAGCATGGCAATGCCCTTGACGTACTGCTTGCGCACGATGTTTCCAAGACCGAATACGACCGCGGAAAGCTTGGTGAACACATCACCGTGGGTCAGCGCAGCCTTGACCGTGTACGGCGACGGGGGAACATAGTCAGCGCCCTGCTTCCGGCGGCGCTTCATTTCCCGAGGGGAAAGAGTCGTTGCTGTCATTTCGACCGCCTCTCTAGATTTTGAACATAAAAAAGCTTTGCTTCCGGACAAGGGGAAGGAGAATTTGAAAAACCTTGCCCGGGAATGCAAAGCTCGGAGGAGGAGTGAGCCATTGCGCCGAAAGGGAGAAACACCATGACTCGAAGCGTTGCTCATATGCGCCGGGTGGCTGGCGGGATTCGGCAAACCAGCCACCCGACGCTTTTCAGTTATTGGTATTGGGTTTCAGGATTTCACTCAGCGATGGTGCCCTTGGTCTGGTCAATCCAGTCCTGATACTTGGCAGCAGCGTTGTCCTTGGTGATTTCCTTGTTGACCAGGGCCTTGCCGAAGGTCTCGGCCGGGGTCCACCAGTCGTTCATGCCAGCCAGGCCGGACTGCAGGATTGCGGTGTTGGCCATGGTGTCAGCCTGAGCCTTGGCAGCGATGTCGTCGGTGGTCAGGTCGGACAGGGAGGTGTCGCTCGGCGGGATCTGACGCATCTCGTAGTGCAGCTTCTGGGAGTCGGTGTTGCCGAGGTAGGCTGCGAACTGAGCGGCGGCCTTGGTGTTCTTGGCGTTCGGGTTGTAAGCGACAGCCTTGGTAGCTGCGAAGGACTTCATCTGCTTTTTCTCGCCGTTCACGGTGAAGGTCGGCAGCTGAGTAGCGGCGTAGTTGTCGCCCAGGGCTTCCTTCACGTCAGCTGCGGACCAGGTGCCGGAGAACAGCACGTCGGCGGAGCCATCCTTAATGGCGGCAAGGCCGGAAGCGCCGTCGTCGTTGGAGAAGTTCGGATTGGCGACCACATCGACCAGATAAGAAGTAATATCGGCGCCGTCCTTCGGGAAGACCATGCCTGCATCGGCGTCATTGCCCTTCTCGCCAAACAGGCTCAGACCATCATAGAAGCCGTTGATGTACCAGGAATTTTGCAGGGGGAAGGTGACCTTGGCCTTGGAAAGGATGGTATCGAAGTCCTTGGCCTCATCCTCGGTGATCTTGGACTTGTTGTAGTACATGAACCACGTGTTGTCGGTGTACGGCACACCGTAGAGCTTGCCATCGGTACCGGTGACGGAATCGACTTCGAGGTCGCCGTTCTGTTCCTTCACCTGTTTCTCGGCGTCGGTACCCAGCTGGCCAATGGCCTTGGCGTCCATCAGAACGCCCAACTGATCGGAAGCGAACATATAGACATCGGCCGCGGCGGACGGATCGGTGCTGACCTGCTTGGAAGCGTCACCTTCGGAGACGACGTCGTTCTTCCAAGTGATGTTGTACTCTGGGTGATCCTTAGCGAAGTTCTCTTCGACCTGACCCAGCCAATTGGTATCCTTGGCCTGGTCTTCCTGCGGAGCCCACACGCTCAGGGTGATGTCCTCGGTGCCGGAGGCACCGCTCTTGCTATCGCCGTCGGAGGAGCCGCCGCATGCAGCGAGCGGGACCAGCATTGCAACAGCTGCGGTAAGTCCGATTGCCTTCTTCCAATCGATCTTCATTGACCTTTCCTTTCCTCACATAACCTTGTGTATCTTCAGCGCAACCGGTACCGAACGTCTGATCAAACTCCGCATACGTTCGCACCATCGTCTTTCAAGCGGGTGTTGTCCGTCTTTGGAGCTACCGGATGTGCATCAGTGATTGCAAGTGTAGCACAGTTTTGCCAACGTTTGCAATCTGACGTTAAGATTGTTTCAGCAGTTGCCGGAAAACACGTTTATTCCAAGGAGACACACCGACATGATTTCCCCTTCGACACACCCCTGTCCACAATGGCTCTCCAACGCGATCTTCTACGAGATCTATCCGCAATCCTTCGCCGACTCCAATGGCGACGGCATCGGAGACATTCCCGGCATCACCGCAAAACTCGGCTACATCACCGACCTTGGCTGCAACGCGATCTGGCTGAACCCGTGCTTCGATTCGCCCTTCAAAGACGCGGGCTACGACGTGCGCGACTACAAGAAGGTCGCCCCCCGCTACGGCACCAACGACGATCTGGCGGCCCTGTTCGCAGCCGCCCACGAGCGCGGCATGCATGTAATCCTCGACCTCGTGCCCGGCCACACCAGCGAGGAACACGAATGGTTCCGCCACAGCGCCGAGGTGGATCGCAACGAGTATTCCGACCGTTACATTTGGACGGATTCCTGGATTTCCGGCGGTGACGGCCTGCCGTTCATCGGCGGGGAAACGCCACGCAACGGCACCTACATTCTGAACTTCTTCAAATGCCAGCCGGCACTCAACTACGGTTTCGCACATCCCCAGCGCGCATGGCAGAAGCCCGCGTTCGGCCCGGAGGCGATCGCCACCTGCGATGCGATGGTAGACGTGATGAGATTCTGGCTTTCGCTTGGCGCGGACGGCTTCCGCGTTGACATGGCAGACAGTCTCGTCAAGCAGGACGACGCCGGCAAACCGTTCACGATTCGCACTTGGCAGTACATGTTTTCCAAGATTCGTCCGGAATTTCCAGAAGCCGCGTTCGTGTCGGAATGGGGACGCCCGAACGAATCGCTGGAAGCCGGTTTCGATATGGATTTCTATTTGGATTGGCGCTGGGACGGCATTCCGAACGGCTACAACATGCTGTTGCGCAACGTCGATAATCCGTTGAGCAGGGATGGCGATAAAAGCTATTTCAACGTGGATTCGGGCACGCCGATCAGTGATTTTCTCGAGCAGTACGAACCGCAGCTGCGCGAGGCGGAACACCTCGGAGGCACCTTCAATTTCATCACCTGCAACCACGACACCGCGCGCGTGGCACCACGCCTTTCCGAACGTGAGATCGCCCTGGCATACTGCACGCTGTTCGCTATGCCGGGCGTGCCTTTCATATATTACGGAGACGAGATCGGCATGAGGTACCGCGACCTGCCCACCAAGGAGGGCGGCTACGTGCGCACCGGCTCGCGCACGCCGATGCAATGGCAGAGCCTCGCCTCGCTCAACGCGAGTTATGCGACGCCGGCCATCACCGGCGGGAACTATCTTCCGGTCGACCCCTCCCCTGACGCGCCCAACGTCGCCGACTCCCAATCCAACAAAGCCTCACTGTGGTATACGGTGCGCCGCATGCTGCATCTGAGGGGGAATTGCGACCCCCTTCAATCGAGGGCATCCTTCCATCCGATCTCACGCAGAAGGCTGTTCGCATTCGAGCGTTCGACCGATCTGGAACGAGTGATCGTGGCGGTCAATCCGAGCACAAACAGCGAACGTTTGCAATTACCGAATGGTCACTATCGAAAGATTTTCGAAATCGGCGAGACCAAGGTCGATTTCAACACTTTGACCCTCGGTACGCAAAGCTTTGCAATTCTGAAGGCGACCGCATGACCCATTCCGAGCAGTGCCGTCGTCAGCTTCAACGAAACATGCCGTCATTACCATGGCGGCAACGCCATCGCACTTCGGAAACAGCGGTGGCAACGACGGTAGGACGGCAGTCATATCCACTTTCAAACACCTTGCAAACGATAGGCAAACAGAAAAAGCATTTTCACTATCTAACGTCTATAAAGTAGTTAAGAAATCGCAATACTTCAACGTTTACACCCAATAACACGCCTATTGAAAACGATGTCATAATATGCTACAGTACATAGCAGAACGGTTGGCATACGCACCGAAGCGCGCCAATCGCGTGGCAATGCAGCATCATCGGCCAGCAACGGCCCCGGAAAGAAGGAACCTATGACGGCAACCCAGCAAACCGAAAGCGCGGAACGCATCGCACGACCGCTTATTCAGCTCGCCAAACTCAACGGCATCTCAACGTCGTATATCGACCAGCTCGGCACCTACGTGGAAATCCGCGACGAAGTGCTCGTCTCCGTACTTGCGGCGCTCGGCGTGGACGCATCCAGCGATGAAGCGATCGCGGCATCGTACGAACTCACCAAGCAGCGCATCGCAGACACCCTTGTGGAACCGACCATCGTGAAGTTCATCGGCAAGGAAGCGACCACGCCGATCCGCGCGAAGGGCTACGACGTGACGCTACGCCTGTTGCTTGAGGACGGCACGCGGTATGAGGGCAACCTGTGCATGTATTTGGCCCCGCAGACCGACGGCTCGCTCACGCTCACCCTGCCGGACGACATTCCCGCCGGC
>UMBE01002776.1_pt1 | contig 12499 bp, 9 predicted proteins | sample 1963881 | NCBI WGS metagenome assembly UMBE01 (sample SAMEA4835933, study PRJEB28245) | human gut metagenome | biome: gut microbiome; material: fecal sample | place: Denmark | collected 2008 | reverse complement strand
GGTGCTTAAGCCGTAAGGCGGGAATTGTGCGGTGTTGCCTTAGTGAAAATAATTAAAGTTTTTCGCCAGGCCTTTTTTCAAAAAGGCCGAAAAGACTCCCCGTAACTGCCTTAATAGAACCCGTAACTCGGCAAAATCTTGGTGCTCTGCGCCCACAGGGTCGGCACGGGCAAGCCGGACAGAACGGGATAGAACCAGGCAAAGCACACCAGCGCCGCAATGCACAGCCCCGCGCCAATCTTTTTGGCGCGGTCCTGCCGCTTCATCTGCGTTAAAACCAGCACAATGGCCGTCAACGCAAAGACCGAGCTGGGGAAGTAATGGTACATGAAAGTGCAGCGCGATACCAGCATCCAGGAAAGCAGCTGGCTGGCGTACAAGATCAGAACGCCCGCTCCCTTTGCCGTGCCGCGAGCCGAAACCTGGCGCCACAGCAGCAGCAAAATGCAGAACAGCCCCGCCCAGCAAATGACTGGGTTATAAAAACCCGCAATGCTGCCCTGAAGCCCAGCTTCCAGGTAAGAATTTTTGTAATACCACACTGGGCGCAGGTCCAGCAGCCAGGTGTACCAGCGGCTTTCAAACGGGTGGGTTGCTTTCAGGGTGGAATGGTACCAGTACATGTAGGTTTGGCAATCCCACCAATCCCGCAAACCAAAGGTAGGGTCTTTCCACCAATAAGGCAGGTAGGATGCAAGATAGATCAGGAACGGCACAACGATGTAAAACGCCACACCACCCACAGCAGCCATCCGGAATTCTTTCCAGAAGCCCGGCTGTTTTTGCTTCCAGCGGGCATACAGCACACCCAGGTACAATACCGCAAGCCCTGCCCCGGCATAAATTCCGGTCCACTTGGATGCACACCCAAGCCCAAATGCCACGCCGCCCAGCGCCATGGGCAGCAGCGAGCCGTTTACGCCGTTTTGCAGCACGCTCTGGCAATACCATACCATAAAATATGCGCCTAACAGGATAAAGAACGTACCGTAAATATCGATTGTGGCAATGCGGCTTTGGGAAAATCGCATGAACCCAGCGGCAATCAGCGCACCTGCCATGGCCCCGGCCCAGCGTTTGTGGGTCAGACGGCGGGCAAAGCACCACATCAGCGGCACCAGCATCACGCCGAACAGCGTTCCGGCACAGCGCCAGCCAAAGGCTGTCATTCCAAAAATAGCAATGCCCAGCATGATAAAATCTTTACCCAGCGGCGGGTGGGTGGTTTCGTATGCCGTCATGCGGTGCAGCATTTCGTACCCAGTACGGCCATGATAGATTTCATCGAAATACATGCTGTTCAGCTGGCTGATGGTATCTGGCATTTCGCTCTGCTCATCAAACAGGGCATCGCCGCCCGTTACCGGCACCAGCGCACCGGTGGCATCCCGCAGGGCCAGTTCAAACATCTGCGCATTTTCAATCGTTGCGGTCAGGGTCTGCCCTGCCGGAGCCGTGATGGCCGTTTTGGTCCAGCAGAACGGCGTTGCATAGCTCAGTTCCTTCCGGTACAGCTCATTGCCCGCTGCATCCGTGATTCGCAGGCTGCCGCCGGTGGAAATGCCGGGGTACACCCAGATTTCCACCGCGTCCTGCTGCGGGGTAAAGTCGATGGTTGCCGTGCTGTCCGTAGCATCCACAGGGTTCTGCGGTGCTTTCATGCTGCCAAGGTAGGCAAAGCTCACCACAGCAACGATCAACGTCAGCGTTGCCAAGGCTTTCTTCTCTTTAGCCGTCCAGGCAGGCTGCGGATCAATGCGCAGGGTGCACAGTTCCAGCTTTTTCTGCACTGTTTTTGTTTTATCTTTTTCGATGGTTTCCACTTTTGCCAGTGGAGAAATCGCTCCATGGCGGCAGATGGCCCACGCGGTGAAAGCCAGCAGCACAAAGGCTGCCGTTTCGGCAAAGCCGACTGCCATGGCAAACTCGCGGCTGGTATCGCTGCTGAGCCACTCGTCATCGCTGCCTACCAGGGTATACACAGTTTCCAGGTTCAAGAAGCCCGTTATCGACAGACCAAACCCGGCGCCATACAGACGGATGTCATTCCAGCGCGCCGCAGCAAGCAGTACCAGCAGCATGCCCAGCACCAGGTAACGCTCGTGCATGCAATGGGCAAAGGTAAAAATCCCCACCGTGTAAAACGCTGCCAGCAGCAGCGGGGAAAACCGCCCCGCCCGCCAGCTGATGACCGCCAGCACCACAAGCAGCACCGTGATAACAGCGATGTTGAAAATGCCCAGCACTTTCCAGCTCAGGTTAAACACCGGGCAAGCATCCAGCGCCTGCCAGTTGCCGCCCAGCGCTGCAAACCAGTTGAACGCATTGATGGTGGCATACTGGTAGCCAGACGCCGTGGTGATGTACTTATCGATCAAGGACGGCACCAGATTTTTTGCCCCGTAAAACGGCAGGCCCGCCAGCAGCGGCGGCAGCAAAGCCAGCGCAGCACCGCCAAAAATCTGGCCGACCGATTTCAGCGGGCTTTTGCCATCCCGCACGGCATCCGCAATAGCCACCAAAAAGCAGACGGCCAGCACCGGCCCAGCCAACAGTGCCTGCGGCTTGATGGCCAGCGCCACGCCGTACAGCACCGCAGCGAGCAGGTAGCGGCGCTCTTCCAGCAGCCAGAAGCAGAGCAGCAGCGGCAGCGCAAAAGCCCCATCGATCTGCTTCCAGATGCCGGTATCAAACAAGGTCAGCGGGCAGAACGCCGCAAACAGCACCAGGCAGCGCTGTGCCCTGCCCTGCCCCATATACCGGCGGCTGATATGGTCCAGCAGCACCACGGTGGCACAATCACAGATTGCGGGGATCAGTGCCAGCAAAAAATAGGACCAGCGGGATTCATAGCTCAGTTGGAGCGCCTTGCGCACCAGGCTGACCAGCCCCAGCACAAGGATGTAGCCGGGCGGGTAGTCCGCAAAATAATCGGCGCTGTAAAAGGCCGCGGGACCTTCGCTGGCCAGCTTATCCCCCCAAGCCACAAAGCAGCTCATATCATAGGTGTAGCCTTCAGTAACAAGGGCCAGCAGCAGGCGCGCGGCAAGCGCTACGGCCAATATAATATACAGCGTTCGCTCTTGCTGTTTGGTTCTGGTATTTGTCATTCTGAACTCTCCAGATAATGCAGCGTATTTGCCGCTGCAATAAAATAAGGAACTGGAAGCAGAGGCAGATGCTTCCCTGTTTCCAATTCCTTTGTTTTGCCGTGATTGTGCAGTAATAATTATAGCTTGGTCAGCTGCGGGCCCTTGGCGGTGTCCATCACATTCCAGCCCAGCTCAGTGATTTTGGCGCGCAGAGCATCGGCGCGGGCAAAGTCCTTGGCCTTTTTGGCTGCGGCGCGCTCTTCCACCAGCTGCTTCACTTCGGCGGGGGCTTCCTCGGCCTTGCGGTTGTACATCAGGCCCAGCACACCGGTCAGCTCGTCAAACGTGGCGGCGGCCTTTTCCAACGTAGCCTTATCGGCAGCATCGGACATGGTGTTGATGTCCTTGACGAACTCAAAAATGGCGGCCAGAGCATCGGGGGTGTTCAGGTCGTCATCCATGGCGGTCTTGAACTTTTTGCGTGCTTCTTCGCACTTTTCAGTCAGGGCAGTGTCAGTGCCATGGGCATTGCGGATGGCAAAATCCAGGTTATCGCGGCAGGTGTACAGGCGCTCCAGGCTGTTCTTGCAGCTCTCGATCAGGTCCACCGTATAGTTCAGCGGCATGCGGTAACCAGCGGTGAGCATAAAATAACGGATCGGCTCATAGCCGTACTTATCGGCAATTTCACGCACAGTAAAGAAGTTGTTAGCGCTCTTGGACATCTTCTGGTTGTTGATGTTCAAAAAGCCGTTGTGCATCCAGTAATGGCTGAAGGTGCAGCCGTTGGCGCACTCCGACTGTGCAATCTCGTTTTCGTGATGGGGGAAGATCAGGTCCTGACCGCCTGCATGCAGGTCGATGGTCTTGCCCAGGTGCTTACGGGCCATGGCGCTGCACTCAATGTGCCAGCCCGGACGACCCTGGCCCCAGGGGCTGTTCCAGGAAGGCTCGCCCGGCTTGGCGGCTTTCCAGACAGCAAAATCTGCGGGGTCTTCTTTCAGGTCGTCATCCATCTGGCTGCGCAGTTCGCGGTTGCCGCTTTCCAGGTCGTCCAGGTTCAGGTGGCTCAGCTTGCCGTAACCGGGATCAGACTTAACGCGGAAGTAGACATCGCCGTTGTGGGCAACGTAAGCATGTCCGGATTCGACCAGGTCCTTGACGATCTTGATGATCTCACCGATATGCTCGGTTGCGCGGGGGCGCACGGTGGGGGTCTTAACGTTCAGGCCCTCGGAATCTTTGATGTACTCGGCCTCGAACTTGCGGGCAACCTCCTGCATGGTGGTGCCGTTTTCCTGGCCTTTTTTGATCAGTTTATCGTCAATATCGGTGATATTGGAGACATACAGCACCTTGTTGCCAAGGTACTCCAGATAGCGGCGCAGCGTGTCAAACACGATCATGGGGCGCGCATTGCCGATATGGATATAGTTATACACCGTAGGGCCGCAGACGTAAATGCGATAAACGCCCGGCTCCTGCGGGATAAAATCTTCCTTTTTGCGGGTCATGGTATTAAAAATCTGCATGGACAGGAACTTCCTTTCCCAACTTTGCTGGTACGGCGCGGCTAAACCTGCAAACCGTTCAGATTTATTATAGCCGCCCTGATAAGCGGTTGCAAGGGGGCAGCATCATTTTGCCTGCATAAAGCAGGAACGATTCTGCCACAGGTAGATGCAGCCGGAAAGTGCGGTAACGGCAGCAACGGCCCAGCACAGCACCTGGGTGGTAAAGCTGATAACCCCAACGCCGTCCGCCGGGGCGAGCGCCATGGCAAAGTAATAGAAGATGATGGTGACCATCTGCAGCACGGTTTTGACCTTGCCCCACATGTTTGCGGCAATGACGGTACCGGACTCTGCCGCAATCATGCGCACACCGGCCACAGCAAACTCGCGGAACATGATGATGGCCAGCACCACGGGGGAGCAGACACCGTCCACCACCATATAAATAATGGCGGCGGTGGTGAGCATTTTATCAGCCAGCGGGTCCATAAACTTGCCAAAGTCCGTTACCAGGTGGTTCTTGCGGGCCAGGTAGCCATCCAGGAAATCCGTAAAGCTGGCCACAGCAAACAGAATGCCCGCTATCAAGGCATACGTTGCGTTGAACCGGAGCGTGCCCATATGGCTCATAGCAGCAAATACCATAAAGAACGGCACCATGATGACACGCATCATCGTTAATTTGTTAGGCAGATTCATGGTTTATTCCTCCACTTTGCTTTCCGCATAACCATAAAGATCATAAGTATCGGCATCGGTGATGGTAACGTTATAGAACGCGCCGGCTTCCAGCGGGGTATCTGCCGGGGTCATGATGCTGCCATCAATTTCCGGGCAGTCTGCTGCGGAGCGCAGCAGGTACATGCCGGTTTCATCGTCCATGCCATCGCAGATGCACTCATAGGTCTTGCCGACCTTTTCTGCTTCCTTTTCCGCGCTGATCTCGGCCTGCAGCTCCATAATGTGGTCTGCGCGGCGCTGCTTGACTTCCTCGTCAATCTGGTTGCCCATCTTGGCGGCCACGGTGTTTTCCTCGGCGGAATAGGCAAAGCAGCCCAGGCGGTCAAACTTGACGGTTTTGACAAAGTCGCACAGCTCGCTGTACTGTTCCTCGGTCTCACCAGGGAAACCTGCAATCAGGGTGGTGCGCAGCGTGATGTTGGGGATGGCCGCGCGCAGGCGGCGGATGGCATCCTCAATTTCTTTGCGGCCGCCGCGGCGGTTCATGTTTTTCAGCACCTCGTCATCGCAGTGCTGGATGGGCAGGTCGAGATACGGCACAACCTTATTGTTGCGCACAAGGGCTGCGATGAATTCATCGGAGATACGCTCCGGGTAGGCGTACAGCACACGGATCCAGCGGATGCCCTCAATGGTGTTCAGCTTATCCAACAGTTCGCAAACTGCGCCGGGTTTGCCCCAGTCCTCGCCGTAAGCGGTGGGGTCCTGCGCCACCAGGATCAACTCTTTCACGCCCTCCCCGGCCAGCCAGCGAGCTTCGGCAACACAGTCGTCAATGGGGCGGCTGCGCAGCGGGCCGCGGATGAGCGGGATGGCACAGTAATGGCAGCGGTTGTTGCAGCCTTCGGCAATTTTCAGGTAAGCATAGTGGCGCGGCGTGCTGATAACACGGGCACCGCCCAGCTCCATATTGCATTTGGGGCCATAGCTTTCCACCCGGCCCGCGCCGTTGGCGGTCAGGCGCTCCACAATGGCGGGCAGAGCGGCGTTGGAGCCAATGCCCACAACGGCGTCCACTTCCGGCATTTCGCTCACAATCTGGGTTTTATAGCGCTCAGCCAGGCAGCCGGTCACGATCACCTTCAGGTTGGGGTTCTGCTGCTTATACTGGCAGGCCATCAAAATGTTTTCAATGGCTTCCTCTTTAGCGGACTGGATAAAGCCGCAGGTGTTGACAATAATAATGTCCGCCTGTTCGGGGTCCGCAACCGTCTGGTGGCCCGCCTTGATCAGCGCGTGGCAGAATACATCAGCATCGACCTGGTTTTTGGGGCATCCAAGGGAAATAATTGCAATATTCATGTATGGTTGTTCCTGTCTCTCTTTTCAGTATGTTATGTTGGGCTCTGCCGCTTGCTTGGGCAAAATTCAGGCAAAGCTATCCGTTCGGTGCATTGATACCACAATGCCGCAGGAGCATTTTTTGCCCCTGCGGTGTGTACTTTTTTGTGTTACGCTTCGGTTTCTTCTGTCTCGGCATCTGCCAATGCCTGGCGGATCACGCTGTGGGAGAACCCGCGCCGTGCCAAAGCGGCAGCTACCTGCTGCCATTTGCCCTGTGCCAGCTTTGCGGCATAGTGGCGTTCCACCAGTGCGCGGGCATTGGCCAGCTCCGGGTTTTCCTCCTCGTCCTCCTCGCTTTGGGCAAACAGAGCTTCCACCGCTTCGGCGGCCGCGCCGCGGTCAATGCCTTTGGCGTGCAGATCATCCAGAATTGCACGGCGGCTCTTGCGCTTGCGCAGCAGCTCCGCCGCACGGCGGCGGGCAAAACCGGCGTCATCCAGCAGGTTCAGCTCCTGCATTTTTGCCACGGCGGCGGCAGCGCTGTGGGGGTCAAAGCTGCGGCAGAGCTTTTGATAAAGCTCCCCGGCTGCATGGTCCCGCAGGGCCAGCAGGTCCATAGCTTTATCCACAGCCTTGCGGGTGTCGCTTTTGGTCTGCAGGTCATGGATCTGCCATTCTTCCAGCTCATCCCCGGTATGCAGCCCCGCCATGGCAAAGGTGTCCTCGTCCAGCGAAAAGGCAAACTCGCCGTCAAGGAACAGCGCATAGCGGCCTCTTTTTGTTTCTTTTACCTGTGTCAGCTTCGGCATCGCTTATTCGTCAACCATGATGTCGAGGTCCATCTCGCTGCCGGTGGTCTTGGGTGCATCCGCCATGGGAGCGGCAGGGGCATCTTCAGCAGCAACGGGGGTAACAGCCGGCTTCTCCAGCGGCTTCACGGTTCCCTTTTTGCCGGCCGCCAGCAGACGGTCCGCATTTTCGCGCACCTGCTTTTCAATCTCAGCAGCCACATCAGGGTGTTCTTTCAGGTAGAGCTTGGCGTTATCGCGGCCCTGGCCCAGGCGGATATCGCCATAGTTGAACCATGCGCCGCTCTTTTGCACAATGCCCAGCTTAGCACCCAGATCGATCATTTCGCCCAGTTTGGAGATTCCCTCGCCGAACATGATGTCAAACTCGGCCTCACGGAACGGGGGTGCCACTTTGTTTTTGACGATCTTGGCGCGGGTACGGTTGCCGATAAAGGAACCGCTGGCGTCCTTCAGGCCCTCAATGCGGCGCACATCAATACGTACAGAGGAATAATATTTCAGGGCGCGGCCGCCGGTGGTCACTTCAGGGTTGCCGTACATCACACCGACTTTTTCGCGCAGCTGGTTAATAAAGATGCAGACGGTGTTTGTTTTGCCGATGATGCCGGTCAGCTTACGCAGAGCCTGGCTCATCAGGCGGGCCTGCAGGCCAACGTGGGAATCGCCCATTTCGCCTTCAATTTCGGCTTTGGGCACCATGGCAGCAACAGAGTCCACAACAATAGCGTCAATCGCGCCGGAGCGTACCAGAGCTTCGCAGATTTCCATGGCCTGCTCGCCGGTATCCGGCTGGCTGACCAGCAGGCTGTCAATGTCAACGCCAAGGGCGCGGGCATAGGTGGGATCCAGGGCGTGCTCAACGTCGATAAAGGCAACCTCGCCGCCCAGCTTCTGGGCTTCAGCCAGAACATGCAGGGCCAGGGTGGTTTTACCGGAAGATTCCGGCCCATATACCTCAATGATGCGTCCGCGTGGCAGGCCGCCGATGCCCAGCGCCAGGTCCAGCCCCAGGCTGCCGGTGGAAATGGCATCCACCTGCATGGCAACGTTGGTCCCAAGCTTCATCACGGCGCCTTTGCCAAACTGCTTTTCGATCTGGGCCAGTGCCGTCTCCAGCGCTGCCTTTTTATCCCCTGCCGGGCCGGTGGGGAGCTGCTTGGATGAACTTTCCTTTTTTGCTGCCATAAGTTTATATCTCCTTATCTGAGCGATCGTGCGTTGTATCCCATACGCACCACAGGCAACTGCGGTGCTGTTTTTATTTTGTACGGCAGGTGCGCCGCTATCCAAATGGTCGTCCTGCATTTATCAGGTATTATTATAACCAATCACGGCACGAATTACAACCATTTGTTGTCATCTTTTCAAAATTTTCTTCGCATTTTCCACATTTCAGCTGTAAAACGTTGAAAATCAGATTTATTTCACCCGTTGGGCGTACACCACACGGTCGTTGCCGCCGTAATCCTTCCTTGCCTGCACTTGCTTCCAGCCGTTTTGCCGGCATATCTCCATCACATCCGCCCGCTGGGCACAGCCAATCTCAAACACCAGCCACCCACCGGGGCAGACAATATCACGGTAGTGGGCGGCAATGGCGCGGTAAAAATCCAACCCATCCGTTCCGCCGTCCAGCGCCATAGCTGGCTCGTGGGCGGTCTCCGGCATCAGGGCCTGCATCTCTGCCCCGGTCAGGTACGGCGGGTTGGAGATGATCAGCTGCACGCTTTGGGGCATAAGCTCTCGCCAGTATTGCAGCACATCCGCTGCCTTTGCCTGCACACCGGTGCCATGTACGTTGGCTTGCAGGTATTGCAGCGCCTGCGGGCTTTTTTCCACGCAGGTCACGCTGGCACTTGGCACAAAATGGCGGATGCCAATGCCCAGGCAGCCAGTTCCGGCGCACAGGTCCAGCACCCGGGGCTCAGGTTTTCCCATCTGCTGCAACAGCTCAATGGCAGTTTCGCACACCACCTCGCTGTCTGCGCGGGGGCAGAGCACACCGGGGCCGACTTTGAAGGTCAACCCCAGAAAGTCCCACTCCCCTGCCAGGTATTGCAGCGGCACCCGCTGCATGCGTTGAGCCGCCAGTTCCGCCAGGCACTCAGCCTGCGGCCGGGTAAGCGGGTCAAACAGCAAGCGCGGATCTTTTCCAGCGGCAATGCGCAGCAGTTCGCGGGCGTCGTAATCAGCATCGGGGCAGCCTGCGGCCTGCAGAGCATCCTGCACCATGCGCACAGCCTGGCGCGGCAGAATGCCCGCCAGCTGCTGTGGGGCAAGCGGCGTTACCATTGGCCGTCCTCCGGCTTTTTGGGCAGTACGGGGGTAACGGCGGCGATGGCCACTTCAATCATGTCATCTTCCGGCTCAAAGGTCGTCAGGTGCTGCAGCCAAAGCCCCGGCACCGAAACAGCCCGTGCCAGCAGCGAGTTGGAACGCCCTGCCCACTTCAAAATCTCATAACAGATGCCCACCAGCAGCGGCAGCATGGCCAGCTTGTACAGCACGCGCAGCATGGTACCGCTCCACGGCAGCACCGCATACAGCACAATGCTGACCAGAATGACCAGAATCAAAAAACTGGTGCCGCAGCGGGGGTGGAACCGCGTATGTCTGCGGATGTTAGCAACCGTCAATTCCTCACCTGCCTCATAGCAGGCAATCGTTTTGTGCTCAGCCCCGTGGTACTGGAACATGCGGTGGATTTCCTTCATGCGGGTGCAGAGGAACATGTAACCCAAAAAGATTGCCAGCTTGAGCACTGCTTCCAAGATGACCCGCGGCCAGCGCCCCATGGGGATCACTTTTGCCACCAGCCCAGTCAGGAACGTAGGCAGAAAGGTAAACAGAAAAATTGCCAGCACTACACCTGCGCAGGCGGAAAGGGTCATCAGCGCACTTTGTACCTTGGGGCCGGCGTGTTCGTCCAGCCAGCGGTCCAGCTTGCTCTCGTTCTGCTTTTCTTCCTCTTTTTCCTCTTCCGTCATGGCAATATCGGCGGAGTGCATCAGGTATTTGTACCCGTTCATCAGGTTTTCCACCATATTGCACACTCCGCGCACCAGGGGAACTTTATTGTACCAGTGGGTGGTCACATCGGAATAGCTCAGATCAATCGTGCCGTCCGGGCGGCGTACCGCGCAGCAGATTTTTTCAGGGCCGCGCATCATAATGCCCTCCATCAGGGCCTGGCCGCCCACAGAGGTACGGAATTTTTCAGTTGGACGTTGTTCTTGCGGCATGGGTTCTCCTTTATTTTTGCGGTCAAATCGGCTCGTGCAGATGTTCCTGCCCAGCGCGGTAGATGGGCAGGGTGATGGTAACGGTGGTACCCTGCCCCAACGTTGAGGTGATATCCGCCGTACCGCCCAGTGCTTTGGTGATCTCATCCACCACCGCCAGGCCGATGCCGGAACCACGCACGGCGTTTTTGGCTTTGAAGAATTTCATCTTTACGTTTTGCAGGTCATCCGGCGCAATGCCGCGGCCCTGGTCCCGGATGCTGGCCGTTACGGTGGTGGCGGTGCGGGTCAGGGTAAAGAAAATGGTTCCTTCCGGCGGCGAATATTTGATGGCGTTATCAAATACGTTGACAAACACCTGGCGCAGGCGGGCGGGGTCTGCCCAAACGGGATACGGCTCCGGCGGTTCGTCATACACAAGGTGCAGCCCCTCCTGCCGGATGCGGGCTTCCACAAACAGGGCAGCGTCGGTGGCTTCGGCCACAAAATCCAGCACCTCGCAGTTCAGCTTGATGCCGTTTTGCAGGCGGGAAAAATCCAGCAGTTCCTCCACCATATCATACAGGCGGTCGGTCTCACTGCGGATAATGGTAATACCCTTGCGGTAGTTTTCGTCATCGGGGTCACGGATGTTGGCGATGGTTTCCACCCAGCCTTTGATGCTGGTCAGCGGAGTGCGCAGTTCGTGGCTGACAGAGGAGATGAACTCGTTTTTCATCCGTTCCGTTTTTGTCAGGTCCTCGGCCATCTGGTTGATGGCTTTGCACAGGCGACCGATCTCATCGTCATACGGGGCATCCGGCAGGCGGGTGATCAAATCGCCGTGGGCAATGCGATTGGCGGTGGCTTCCACCTGGCCCAGCGGCCGCACAATGGTGCGGATAAAAAACAGGCCGCTGAACACCGCAAACCCCAGCACCACCGCCGCCACGCCGAACGAAACCATCAGCGTGCTGTACCACTGGCGGTCCACCAGCGTCAGGCTGGTAACAAGGCGCATGGCCGTCACATTGCCCGCCGCATAAGGCACCAGGCTGGTAACAGCCATCACGTGTTCGCCGTCCGCTGTGCGGAAAGTGACCATGCCGCTGCCGGTGGAGCCGGTGACAGCCTGATAAAAATCCCTGCCCTCGCTCAGCAGATTCTTGTTCATGGTGCCGCTGGAGGTTGCCAGCACCACGCCGGAGGAATCCAACAGCATGAACTCGAACTTATCTTTTTCATCAAACTGTTCCACCGTGCGGCGCAGGGACTGGCTGCGGCTTTCGGACGTTGCCTGGCTGCTGCCGGCGGTGCCGGTTGCCTGCAAACGCCCCTCCACGGTGGAAAACCGCGCCTGCATGGCACGCTGCACCCCGCCGTACAAATTCTGGTGGCTGTAATACAAAAACAGCCCCAGCGCCGCAGCCAGGATGCAAATGGTAATCAGCAGGCTGCCGCGCAGCCAGCGGCGGGTAATGCTCTGCACAGGCGGCAGCCCCCTTTCCATAAAAATGCGGCAATTATGCGTTCCAGCGGTAGCCATAGCCCCAGACGGTCAAAATGTGCTGGGGGCTGCTGGGTTCATCTTCCACTTTCATGCGCAGGCGGCGGATGTTGACATCCACGATCTTGACATCGCCGAAATACCCTTTGCCCCAAACGCCTTCCAGGATCTTTTCGCGCACCAGGGCAGTGCCGGGGTTGCGGAAAAACAGCTCCATGATCTGAAATTCCACCTGGGTCAGGTCAATGGGCTTGCCGGATTTGTACAGCACGCGGCTTTTTTCATCCAGCACAAAGGGGCCGCTGACCAGCTGATCCGGCTCGGAGCC
>UMBE01013084.1_pt1 | contig 12524 bp, 7 predicted proteins | sample 1963881 | NCBI WGS metagenome assembly UMBE01 (sample SAMEA4835933, study PRJEB28245) | human gut metagenome | biome: gut microbiome; material: fecal sample | place: Denmark | collected 2008 | reverse complement strand
GAGGATATATCTGTACATATAGAAAAGGAAATATCAAGGAAGGTTTCAGAAGAAAACAGAGTTGAGAATAAAGAAGTTGAGAATAAAAGTGCTGAGAAGACTGAAGATAGATCGGGCTATCGCAGTATCATGACAGACGACTATGACCGTTATAGCGATGATCTTGGCATAAAGGAGCTGCGTCAGGAACTGAGAAGAGTGAAGTATAACAACAAATTTGCAGCAACACTCTTCAATACCGTAGGAACACTTGTGGTAGTGGCAGCGGCAGCAATATTGGTCGCAAACCTGTGGCTTCCTATTTTGAAGGTGACCGGAACATCTATGTCACCGACGTTACAGGAGGGACAGGTGCTTATGGCATCAAAGGGGCATGACTTTAAAACAGGAGATGTCATAGCTTTTTATTACAATAACAAGATACTTGTAAAAAGAGTTATTGCGATGCCGGGTGACTGGGTCAATATATCAGAGGATGGCACGGTTTATGTAAACGATATCGCAATTGATGAACCGTATCTCAATGAAAAAGCTTTAGGAGACTGTAATATAGAGCTGCCTTATCAGGTTCCTGAATCCAAGATTTTCGTGATGGGCGATAACAGAAGCGTATCACTTGACTCAAGAAATACAGCTATAGGCTGTATCTCAGAGGAACAGGTAGTCGGAAGAGTCACATTTGCCATATGGCCATTGTCTAAAATTGGCAAAGTTGACTAAAAATATTTAGCTTTTTTTAGTAAAAAAGTAGAAAAATCAGATTTATGGTCCCGTGTGACCGCTGTGTGACCAAAAAGGTGTAATATGTTAGCTGAACGATTAAGATATTAAGCAAATGGAATTATATAACTCTATGAAAGGAGGATGCAGAATGGATAAGGATATGGAACGTCTCGGCAAAGAACGGCTTAAAAGAGTGAGAAGACGTAGACAGCTTGCTACGTTTATTATTTCAATGGCTGTTATTGTGCTGGGCATTACTGCGTACAGACTTATACAACCTGCATCTGCAGAAGATCAGAACAAGTACGAGTTCGAGGTGGATGGACAGAAGGAAACATATACCAATCTGGGGAAGCTTAAAAATCCTCCGGTGGTGAAGCTTGAAGGTGATCAGCCTGAAGTAGAATGGGATGGAAAGACATTTAATTATAAGGTTGATATGTCTTTCGCCATAGGCGAGGGTGAGTTCAAGGATGAAAGCGGAATTATAATTAAGAATTATTATATGACTTATGGACAGGATATATCTATTCCTGATGCGGTTTGTGATGGCTGGCATTCATATACAGACGAAAGCGGCAATAAGTTTTGTAATTATCGCTTTATAAAAAACAATGATGGTACATTTTCTGTATTGATTAAATTTGCTGATGATTACATACAAAGCAACACTACTGAAATTAAAGGTGGTGCGACATTTGGCGCAAGTGGCTATAGTGAAGTTAAGGACAATGGTGATGTTGTTGTTAAGATAGGCGGAGATGCTACATTAGATATAAGCAAGGAATATATCCATTGGGATAAGAACCACAGCGCTAATTATGATATTACCGTTAAAAAGTCAAATACAACAGATAATACGCTTAAGAAAGATGACAATGGCAAATATGCTGAGTATGTTGTTGATGTTTCATCTGAAAAAGGTACACCGGATGTTATTACTTTAAATGATGTGTTGGAGGCCGGCAAAATGTCTGTTGATACATCAAAGTTTACTTACACAATAACTAAAAACGGACAGCAGGTTGGTGGTGAATATACTGCTAATGTTACGGCTTCTTCGAATAATGACAATAATAATCATAAATATAATCTTACAGCAACGCTGCCTAAGCTTAATGCCGGTGAAAGCTGCCAGATAAAATACAAGTATTATTATGACACATCTCTTTGCGATAGTGGAAATGAGTCACAGGCGTCTAACAAGGTTACCGGTGAATCAATAAATAAAAAGTCTAATGAAAAGGTTATTGATACATCAAGCAGTGTTATTAAATACACGAGAGATGATCTTGATAAAACAGGTGCATACGACTCAGACAGTCAGACTGTCAAGTGGACAATCACTGTTAATAAAGAAAGAAATGATATTGTTGGGGCTGTACTGACAGATAACTGCCTTAAGGATGCAAAGAATTTTAAAATAAGCTCTGAACAGGATACCGACTGTAAAGGTGCTGAAATCCAAAAGGACAAAGAAGGCAAGATTAGCGGTATTAACTTTGTGGCTATAGATAATAAAAATGACAGTACATATGTTATTACATATGAAACATCTGTCACACCACAAAGCTATGACCAGCCTGTTAATAATCAGGTTAATTTCAATAACAAAGAGATATCGTTTAGCAAATGGGCCGGAGTAAATGTTCCGGGAACTCATAGAGATGTAAAAGTTACAAAGAACTTGACTGCCCATAATGAAGAGACTGAGAATAACAGGTATGAGCTCAGTTGGGAATCGACATTTACCATTCCTTCAACCGGAGCGGATGCAGGGGCTTGGTTTGTTGATGAACTGACAAATAATACTTCAGACAATACGGCTCATTATATGACTTATCAGCAGGTTAAAGATGTATTTGATAAGGCAAAAAACATTTTTGGCGATACGATATATAATTTTAAAGTAAAATCCGGCGATCATGAGTATGATTTTTATTCTCTTAATAGCGAAACGGATGCTAAGTTTACCAGATTTTCGTTTGAGTTTAAAGATAAGTTTGTACCTTCTAATAGCAATAAAGATGGTTATAAAGTAACTTTAAAATATAAATCATATGCAGACTATTCAGCAGGTGGCGAACTCGAGTTTAAGAACAACGTAAATTTCTGGAATGTTAATGCAAATGACTCTTTTAAAACGACAAAAGATATTAAATCATCAATTGTTAAGAGTGATGGAAATAACAATACAGCAGATACATATGTAAAGACCACTGATTCAGGATATGACGGAACGCTCACATGGATTGTAATGGTTACAATGGATAAAAATGCAACCAAATATACAATCACTGATAATATGCCGGAGGGCATCAGCGTACAAAATGTTACTGTAAAGTTAAAATACAATAATTCAGACCAAGGTTTTACATACCCTACATTGGATGGCAAGAGCTATAAAGTAGAAAATTTAAATGGCAAAAATTACTATTCTGAGGGAATTAATACTTCATGTAAAAAAGATACAAGCAATGGTCGTGAGGTAATAACTACAACTGTAGAAAAGCCAAAAGATGCAGAGGTTCGTGGCTGGGGAGAAGGTTCTAAAATTTTCCTTGTTTACAAATGTAAGGCTGATAGTGCTGAAACCCTGGAGGCAGGAAAGGAGCTTGTGTACAAGAATACAGCTTCTGCTAAATCGGACAATAATGATAAGATTGGTGAATCTAGCCAGACACAGATAATATCAAAACCAAAGCAGGATAATGAAAATATTCCGGATTCAGGAGATAAAGTTATAAGCAAAAACGGAAGCTGGAATGATGATGAACATAAGTTGAATTATACTGTTCTTATAAATCCGGAGGGCAAGACATATCTGGATGGTGGTAGGCCATTAAATTTAAAAGATGTTTTGTCGTACAAAAAAATAACTTATGAAAATGCTAGGGTAAGCTGGCAGGTGGATTTGATGCCTGGTACAGTTAAGTTCAGAGAGGCTATCAAGCAGGACGATGGAACATACAAACCTGGTGAGGTGATATCTGACTGTAAATGGACATATGATTCACAGGAAGCATCAAATGAATGGGAGTATTCAAGCAAAACAATAAATGCTATTGTCCCTGATGGAAAAGCTATAATGTTGACATACACTTATAGTGTAAAGGGTGATTTGCTACAGGAGTATAATGATTCAAAACCTAAATTTAATGTATCTAATGCCGTTTCACTGGAAGGTGTTGATAATAGTAAAACAGATATTAACACTCAATTAGAGTACACTAAATCTTATTCTTCGTTTTATGTATATAAGAATAATTCGTTTATTCTTTATAAGACAGAAGAGGGAAATAACGGAAAGTTATTGCCGAATGCAGAGTTTGATGTTTACAAATATGATCCAAACAGTACAGATACTACGAAAACACCAGAAGGATATGTCTATGTTAATAAATATGTTACCGATGATAAAGGTAAGATAGAGATTGTCTTTAATAAAAATTCAATGACATATAACACACAGTATTATGTTGTTGAGACAAAGGCTCCTAGTGGCTATGTTCTTCCAGAAGAACCGGAAAAAACATATTTCTACTTTAGTTCGCTGGATAAAGATAAATATCCTGTGGCAGCTCCAAATAACAGCTTAACAGGAAAATGTCTGGCAAACAATTATGATATAGTATATATCGGTGATGAGACTATTCCAACAACAGAAATTTCTGTTGAAAAAAATTGGGTTGATTCCAATAACAAACCTATAAATAAGACAGATGGAAGTATTTATTTACAGTTACATCGGGTGGATTCATCAGGAAATGATGATAAATACGGTGATACCGTAGAAGTGACACCGGATAAAGATGGAAACTGGTCTTATAAATTCAAAGACCTTCCTACGAAAAAGACAGATAATATAGGTCATATAACAGGCGAAACCTATAAGTATTATGTTACAGAGGTTGGAATAAATCAGAACAACAGTATGTCAGGCTATGATGTTTCTTATGTATTTAAGAATACAGATGGAACAGTGATTAACAGAACTGATGCCAATGTGGCACCGGGAAAGAATATGGCTGTTGACTCAGGTACTATTGAGATTACAAATAAGCTCAATGAGTATAAGCTTCCTGAAACAGGTGGAAGCGGTAACAGATGGTTGTATATGTTAAGTGGAGTTGTGCTTATTGCGATAGCTACAATAACACTTTTCTATAAAAAACAAAAAGTATTATAAAAAAAGGAGAATGCGAAATGAAAACAATCAAACGAAGCATTGCATTAGTGCTTGCTATGATTCTTACACTTGCAATGAGTGTAACTGTATTTGCAGCACCAAACGCAGATCAAAACACATTCAGTCTTACACTTAACAAGGCTGTCAAAGGACACACTTATGAGGCTTATCAGATTTTATCTGGTGATTTATCAGCAGATAAAGCAACTCTTTCTAACATAAAGTGGGGAGAGGGCATTACAGAAGCAGGACAGACTGCTCTCGGCGGTGATGCTGCTAGTTATGCTGAAAAACTCGGTGGTTTTGGTAACAACTCTTCAGAGCTTAAAGAGCAGGCGCAGATTATTGGTGCAAACTTAGCATCAGCATCAGGCTCAGTTACAGTAACAGATCCGGATGCAAAGAATGTAATCAGCAACCTTAAGCCAGGTTACTACCTTATCAAAGATCAGGATAATTCTTTACAGGGTCAGGAATCTTACACAGAGTTCATTCTTCATATTACAGATGATGTAGTTGCAAATGTAAAGGCAGATGTTCCTTCTGTAGAGAAGAAGGTTAAGGATACAAACGACACAACAGGCGTGACAACAGATTGGCAGGATTCAGCCGATTACGATATCGGAGATGATGTTCCATTCCAGCTCACAGCTACATTAGCAAACAACATTGAAAGCTACAAGGCATACTCTCTCGAGTTTGATGATACTCTTTCAAAAGGACTTGACTACAACAATGATGCAGTAATTAAATTAGGTGAGAAGGATGTTACAGATTATTTCACACCTAGCTATGATGCAACAGCTAAGACACTTACATTTACATGTGACAATATCTTAGCATTTGGCGCTAAAAACTCAGATCAGATTGTTGTTGAGTATACAGCAAAGCTTAACGAGAATGCGGTAATCGGCGCAGCCGGAAACCCAAATAAAGTTAGTCTTAAGTTCTCTAACAACCCTAACAATGGTGGTGAGGGAGACAGAGGTACGACTCCTGAAGACAAGGTTATCGTATTTACTTACAAGTTAACTGTAAACAAGGTTGACAAAGATAATAAGCCACTTACAGGTGCAGAGTTCTCACTTTTCAAGAAAGTAAAGGTTGACGGACAAGAGGAGCTTAAGCTTGTAGAGGTTAAGAAGATTCTTTCTACTAATACAGAGGGAACAGTATTCGGATTCACAGGCTTAGATGATGGTACATACGTATTACGCGAGACAAAGACACCTGACGGATACAACTCAATCGAGGATCAGACATTTACAATTTCTGCAAAGCATGACGAGTCTAGTGATAATCCAACGCTTACAGATCTTACAGGAGATGTAGCATCTGGTTCAATTATTGATTTAGGTGTTAAGCTTGATAAGGGTGAGTTATCTACAAATGTAGTAAACAACAAGGGTTCAGTTCTTCCTTCAACTGGTGGTGCCGGACGTGTAGCAATCTACGTAATTGGTGCTATCTTAGTTATCGGTGGTGGAATTGTTCTTGTAACAAAGAAGCGTGTTAGATAATTAATATCTGACTGGCACTATTTAGTTTTAAATATTATGCTGCCACAGGTTATAAATCTGTGGCAGCTATAATAGATTTTATTTAGAGTTTATGTAACAGTAAGGAGAGCACTATGAAAAGACGTTTATCTACTATTCTTTTTGGCGTAGTGTTTATCGCAGGGTTGTCCTTACTGCTATATCCGACAGTAAGTGATTATTGGAATTCATTTCATCAGTCCAGAGCCATTGCAAGCTACGTTGATGCGGTAGACAACACGGATGAGCAAAAGCTTGATGAGATGCGAAAAGCTGCACAGGCATATAATGAGAAGCTTTTAAGTAAGCAGGATCGTTATGAAATGTCAGATCAGGATAAAGCAGAGTATGAAAGTCTTCTTGATGTATCTGGCACAGGAGTCATGGGCTATGTTGAGATTCCGTCCATCAATGTCTCATTGCCGATTTACCACGGCACAGACAATACAATACTTCAGATAGGTGTTGGCCATATTGAGGGCACATCGCTTCCGGTTGGCGGAGCAAGCACACATTGTGCTGTTTCAGGACACAGGGGACTTACGTCGTCTAAGCTATTTACGGATATTGACCAGATGGCGGAGGGGGACACATTTAAGCTGTATGTGCTTGGCGAGACACTGACCTACGAGGTTGATCAGATAAGGATTGTTTTGCCTGATGAGCTTAATGACTTAAAGATTGAGGAAGGTCAGGATTACTGTACACTTATCACATGTACACCGTATGGTGTGAATTCACACAGGCTTCTTATCAGGGGGCACAGGATTGCAAATGATGCACAGGGACTTATTGTCGAGGATGTAAAGCAGGTACAGCCGTTACATGAAGCCATAGTGCTTGGCATTCTGTTTCTGGTTTTGTATATTATAATTTGTAAGATACTTAGTAAAACGATATTGTATAGATTCAGATAGAATCAGGAAGGAGGAAAAATGCACAATAGTTTAAAAAGAGCTGTCAGTATAGCTATAGCAGCGATAGCCTTGTTTTCTCTGCCATGTGGAAGCATTTTTGCAAGGACGCATATTGATATTGATAAGAAATGCTCTATAACAGTTGATATCCCTGATACATGGGAGGATTTGTATACTGTGGATTTTCCCGTAGAGCTTTACAGAGTGGCAGATGTAGATGAGAACGATGTATACACTGCAACGAAGCAGTTTGATGAGCTGGCTAAATCTATATCAGATATCAGCAGTAAAACTACCGCAGATGACTGGGAAAAGATGGCAAAGACAGCTGCGGACATTGCAGACAAAGGTTCTTTGACAGCAGATGAGGCAATAGATGTTTCAAACGGAAGGGGAAACGTCACAGGCGTTAAGACGGGACTGTATCTGGTGTATGCAAAGCCGGCTGATTCGGCAAGATTTGGATACACATTTGTGCCGTATCTGATTTCGGCTCCTAATAATGAGTTTGCTATGACAGGAAGCGGCTCAGATTCATGGATATATGATGATATCGATATCGAGCTGAAGCCTGAACAGACCGGGCTTATGGGATGCTTACAGATTAACAAGACATTAAAGACATACAATACAGCACTCGGTGAGCCGGTGTTTGCATTTGATGTTGAGGCCTACGACAGGGATGGTAATGTGGTGTTTTCAGATATCGCATCAATCAGATTTGACAGTACAGGGGCTAAGAGCGTAGTTATTGACAATATTCCGGCAGGTTCAAGGGTGATAGTAAAGGAGGTATATGCCGCTGGCAGTTATCAGGTGACCTCTTCAGACAGCATAGAGACACAGATTGTGGCCGGTGAGACCGCAGATGTTGATTTCACAAACGATTACAACGACAAATTGATTTATAGTACCGGTGTCGTAAACCATTTTGAGTATGACGGAACCGGATGGGAATGGGTGCAGAATTAATGAAAAAATTATCAGAGTCTTGTAAAAAACTTAATAGAAATCACCGTATTCTTGTATGTGCAGCCTTTGCTGCAACACTCATTGTCTGTGGTGTTTCAGTTAAACCGACACTGGCATATTTTACAACCTATGCTACGGCAAAGGGCGGTATCTCAGTAGATATCGGTCCTACAACTGATGTCAAGGAGAAGTTTAAGGACTGGAAGAAAACTATTGAGATTGAGAATACAGGAAAAGCAGACTGTTTTGTCAGGGTAAAGGTAATTGCAGCAAGCCAGTTTGATATACAGGCATCAGGCTCAAACTGGAGCCTTTCAGATGATGGCTACTGGTATTACAGTCAGGTAGTGCCGGTTGGTGGTAAAACCGAGCCGATTGTTGCAGCTATCACAGTAAGTGAAAAGGTAAAGACCAGCTTCAATGTAGTTGTGGTTCAGGAGTGTGCTCCTGTCACATATGATGAGAATGGCAATCCGTGTGTCGCACCTGATGCAAAATGGGATGCGACAGCACAATATGATAAAGAGGAGGGCGAAGAGTAATGAAGAGAAAACTTCCAATTATACTTGTAGCATCCTCTGCGATAATGCTTGCAGCATCGACGATTGGATCTACAAAAGCGACTCTTACATATATGAGTGATAATTATCTGGCTCAGATTGACATCAAATCCATCGGTGTTACTTTGACTGAGAATGGCAATGATGTGAGCTGGCGTGATTATAAGCATAAGGATGATGACTGGAGCGAGGCAACAGGAGTGCTGCTTGGAGATATGCTAAAGAATGCCGGAGATGAAAAACTGATTCTCGACAAAAAGTACGATGAGAAGCTTGCTGTCAAAAACAGCGGCTCGATAGATGAGTATGTGAGAGTGACTGTGCAGCATTACTGGGCAGATAAGGAGACAGGTGATAAGCTTTCAAAACTTGATCCATCAAAGATACAGATTGACTTTACAAACGATGGCTGGACAGAGGATAAGAGTGCTGAGACTACAGAGCGAAATGTATTTTACTACAATTCTATTTTAAAAAAAGGTCAGACATCCACTGATTTTACAGACAAAATCAGTATATCCGGCGATATCGCAGCTATTGTGGGTCAGACATCACAGACTGATGATAACGGACTTACAACCATCACTACTACCTATGAATATGATGGTGCGCTATTTGTGCTGGAGGCAACTGTTGATGCAGTACAGACACACAATGCAAAGGACGCAATTAAGAGTGCGTGGGGTGTTGATGTAAATATATCAGATGACGGGGCACTTAGCTTAGAGTAAAGGAGGACAATATGAAAAAATTTATCGCATTATTATCATGCATGTTGTTTATCCTTGGTTCGATAGGCACTGTATTTGCAGATGAGAATACTACTACAGCCGGCTCATGTGAGTTTACCGGCAAGGAAATGGTCAGTTCGTTCGATTCAAATAAAATAGCAGCCTCTGTCTCACAGATGGAGCCGGGAGATTCTGTCACATTTTCCGTTGATATAAAGAATAACAGCAGTATTTCGACGAAATGGTATATGTCGAATGATGTATTAAAGAGTCTTGAGGATACACAGGCTGTGGCTGAAAATGGTGGATACTCATATATTCTTACTTTCGTAGGACCAGATGGAAAAGAGGACACTATATACAGCAGCACCAGCGTAGGTGGAGAGAAGGAGGCAACAGCCGGAAAAGGACTCAATGAGGCTACAAACTCTCTGGATAAGTTCTTTTATTTAAAGACATTAGAGCCTGGAGAGGGAGGCAGTGTGAAGCTTTTGGTAGGGCTTGACGGAGAGAGTCAGGGTAATATATATCAGGATACACTCGCAAAGCTCATGATGAACTTTGCGGTAGAGGATAACTCTGATCCAACTTTATCAAATCCACCTACATTTACAACTACAACAAGCAAGGTAAAGACCGGAGATATCTGGTCAATAGCGTCAGCTGTAGTGTTTGTGATTGGTATTATTTTGATGATACTGGCTTTCGTAAGTGACAGAAAGGGGGCTAAGCAAAATGAAAAGATTGCTTAAATATTTTCTTGCAGCTCTTGTTGTCATAACCGGTGTTTTCTCACAGACAGCAGATGCAAAGGCATTTTCATATACATACACTGTTTCCTTTTCAGCCGGAGGTCAGGGAAGCATAAACGGTGGTGTGCAGGTACGAAAGGCATCAGGCAATGAGGCTTCGGTTTCTGTTTCTGCTAAAGGAGACAAAATAATTGTCACAGGTCTTGAATATGGAGATGTCATCAGCTGTGATGCACAGGGCAGTGTGGCGCTTAATGAAAACAGCAAGTACTACGTAAAGGGAATCAGATTAAGCGGCCGTGACAATAATACGGTTGCACAGTCGGCTTTTCTTGTATCGGGAGATCAGGACTATGTTGTGGCATATGGCATACCGGGCGAGCTTGCTGAGTATACAGTCAACTATGTGGATACAGATGGCAATAAGCTTGCTGAAAGCCGTACCTATTATGGTAATGTGGGCGATGAGCCGGTTATAGCTTATCTGTATATAGATGGATATATTCCGGACAGCTATAATCAGACAGGAAAGCTTTCGTCAAATGCATCAGAAAACGTGTTCAATTTTGTATATTCAAGGGCTGCATCAAGCATGGCGGCTGCCGGAAATGGAGCAAATGACAATACTGCGGCAGGCGGCAATCAGGCAGCCGTAGGAGCTGCAAATGCAGCCGGGGCAGGCAATGCAGCAGGAGCGGCAAATAACGGAGCTGCAGATGGAGCAAATGCCGCAAACACAATAGTGCCTGACGGACAGAATGATCCGCAGGATGGCATCCAGGCACCGCAGGCACAGCCAAATACTGATATAGCAGATGAGCAGGTACCGCAGGCGGCAAACGACAATAAGCATGATATAGAAGATGAGCAGGTACCGCTTGCCACCATGATTAGTGAGAGTGGAATGGTCGTTCCGCTGGCTATTGGTGCGCTTGGGATAGTTGCAATTCTTGCAATTATGATATTTGTCATAGTAAAGAATGTTAAGTCTGTCCGTGTTCAAAAAAATAGTATGAAACATAAGGGAAAAGATAATAAAAATTAGTTGATATTTGCTGAAATTATGGTATTATTAATGTGTGCGCTTGTATGAGTGCACACATTAATCAAGTATATGGATGGTTTTTTTTACCATACCAGAAATAAAATTTAGGAGGAATTGCAAAATGGCAAACAAGTGGGTATATACCTTCAAAGAGGGTAACATGACCATGCGTAATCTTCTCGGTGGTAAGGGTGCTAACCTCGCTGAGATGACAGAGATTGGACTTCCTGTACCACAGGGTTTCACAATCACTACAGAGGCTTGTACACAGTACTACGAGGATGGACGTAAGATCAATGATGAGATTATGGCTCAGACTATGGAAGGTGTAAAATGGATGGAAGAGGTTAACGGAAAGAAATTCGGTGACCTTAAGAATCCTCTTCTCGTATCTGTTCGTTCAGGTGCCAGAGCTTCAATGCCAGGTATGATGGATACAATCCTTAACCTTGGTCTTAATGATGATGTTGTTGCAGCTATGATCGCTGGTAACCCAGATCCAGCATTCGAGCGTTTCGTATATGATTCATACAGACGTTTCATCCAGATGTTCTCAGACGTTGTTATGGAAGTAGGAAAGAAATACTTCGAGCAGCTCATCGACAAGATGAAAGAGGACAGAGGTGTTAAATTTGACGTAGACCTTACAGCAGCTGACCTCAAAGAGTTAGCAGAGCAGTTCAAGGCTGAGTACAAGAATCAGTTAGGATCAGATTTCCCTTCAGATCCTGTAGAGCAGTTAAAGCTTGCTATCGAGGCTGTATTCCGTTCATGGGACAACCCACGTGCAAATGTTTATAGAAGAGATAACGATATCCCTTATTCATGGGGAACAGCTGTTAACGTAATGCCTATGGTATTCGGTAACTTAAATAACGAGTCAGGTACAGGTGTTGCATTCACACGTGATCCTGCAACTGGTGAGAACAAGCTTATGGGTGAGTTCCTTATCAATGCACAGGGTGAGGACGTTGTTGCCGGTGTTCGTACTCCAATGCCAATCGCTCAGATGGAGCAGGAGTTCCCAGAGGCATACGCTGATTTCCTTAAGGTTTGTGAGACTCTTGAGAATCACTACCATGATATGCAGGATATGG
>UMBE01042216.1_pt1 | contig 12750 bp, 8 predicted proteins | sample 1963881 | NCBI WGS metagenome assembly UMBE01 (sample SAMEA4835933, study PRJEB28245) | human gut metagenome | biome: gut microbiome; material: fecal sample | place: Denmark | collected 2008 | reverse complement strand
CCCGCCGTGGAACGTGTCCTCGCCGGCCCAGAGTGCCGGTGTGGCGGCGCTGGCGGAGCGGGACTTCCTGCAAAGGACGCTGTCCCTCGTCCACACGGAGCGGCGGTGGCTCACGGATAACCTGACGGCGCTGGGCTTCTGGGTATGCCCGTCCCATGCCAATTACCTGCTGTTCCGTGGGCCGCTGGGGCTGCGGGAGGGCCTGCTGCAGCAGGGTATCGCCATCCGTGGCTGTGGGAATTACAACGGGCTGGGTGACGGGTGGTATCGCATTGCGGTGAGGCCTCACGGGGAAAATGAAGCATTGATAACGGCCATCCGGCAATTCTGCAAGGAGAAATCACTATGGCAATGAATATTATGATTCAGGGGACCATGTCCAATGCGGGAAAGAGCCTGCTGGCGGCGGGACTCTGCCGCGTTTTGAAGCAGGACGGCTACCGCGTGGCACCGTTCAAGAGCCAGAACATGGCGCTGAACTCCTTCATCACCAAGGACGGCGGCGAGATGGGCCGGGCGCAGGTAGTGCAGGCAGAAGCCGCCGGGATCGAGCCGGACACCCGCATGAATCCCATCCTGCTCAAGCCCACCACCGACGTGGGCAGTCAGGTCATCGTCAACGGACAGGTGCGGGGCAATATGCAGGCCATGGAGTACTTCCACCGCAAGCGGGACTACATCCCCGCTGTGCTGGAAGCCTACAACAGTCTGACCTCAGAGTATGACGTGATCGTCATTGAGGGGGCAGGCAGCCCTGCGGAGATCAACCTCAAGCAGGATGATATCGTCAATATGGGCCTTGCCAAGCTGGTGGACGCGCCGGTGCTGCTGGTAGGCGACATCGACCGGGGCGGCGTGTTCGCCCAGCTCTACGGTACGGTGGCACTGCTGGAGGAGGACGAGCGCCGCCGCATCAAGGGCGTGGTGGTCAACAAATTCCGGGGTGACCGGGCCATTCTGGAGCCGGGACTGAAGACGCTGGAGCAGCTGTGCGGCATCCCGGTGGCGGGGGTCATCCCCTACGCCCACGTAGACATCGACGATGAAGACAGCCTGACCGAGCGGTTTGACCGCTCCAAAGAGCGAAAGCTCTTGGATATCGCGGTAATCCGTGTGCCGCGCATCTCCAATTTCACGGATTTCAGCCCCTTCGAGCATTACGGAAACGTGTCGCTGCGCTATGTGGATCAGGTGAGTGACCTGCACCAGCCGGACATGATCCTGCTGCCGGGTACCAAGAGCACCATTGCCGACCTGCGGTGGCTGCGGCAGTCCGGTCTGGAGGCGGCCATTTTGAAGGCGGCTGACGCCGGCACGCTGGTTTTTGGCATCTGCGGCGGCTATCAGATGCTGGGGCGCACCGTGTCCGACCCGGAGCATGTGGAGGCCGCCGGTGTCACGGAGATCAACGGTTTGGGTCTGCTGGAGATGGACACCGAATTTCGGGGTGAAAAGGTGCAGACCCAGACGCGAGGCGTCTTTTACGGTGTGGAGGGAATGCTCTCCGGCCTGAACGGACTCGCCTACGAGGGGTATGAGATCCACATGGGCCGCAGTCAGCAGCAGATGCCCGCCCTCACCGGCAGCAGAAACGTATACGGCAGCTATGTCCACGGCATTTTTGGCGCGCCGGGCATCACGGATACGATCCTGAAAGCACTGTGCGCCAGAAAGGGCGTGTCCTTTGACGCGCTGGCAACCTTTGACGCCTGCGGCTACAAGGAACGGCAGTACGACCTGCTGGCGGACGTGGTACGCGGCGGACTGGATATGTCCTTTGTCTACCGGGTGCTGCGCCGGGAAGTATAACGAAACAAGTTCCAATGGAAAAAGGGGGAGAGAGTTGAGCAGGATATTATGCGTGATTGACGGCATGACGGATCCCCACTTTCAGGTGGAGCGATATGGCCATCTAGCGTCCATGGGTTCGGTGCGGTATGTGGATACCTGCGGCGGCTTCCCACCGGAAACACTGCACTGCGTACTGCGCCTGTTGGGGGTAACGGATCTGCCGGTACATCTCCGAGGCTATGTAGAGGCGCTGGGGGCCGGAATCCCCGTCCGGCCCGATGACCTGCTACTGCGGGGCAGCTGCTACACGCTGGATGGAGAGGGCTGCTGTACCATGCCTTGCTGTGCCCCGGCAAAGGTAGAGGATCCTGCATTTACCTATTACCGGCTGGGCGGCTATCAGGCACTGCTGGTATTTCCCCACATGGCGCATACTGTGAATAACATTGTAACGCAGATTCCTTCCGGCGGGCAGCGGGCACTGTGCCCGCAGGGAAGCTTGGTACTGCGCCATGCCTTTGAAAGACTGCTGACGAAAGAACGATGTATGCTTCTGTGGGGACAGTCTGTTCCGGTAGCACTGCCGCCATTTCCCCAGAAGAGCGCCGTGATCTGCGGCAAGGAGTTGGTAAAGGGGATTGCCCGGCTGCTGCACATGGAGCTTTTCCCGGTAAAGGGGGCTACTGGCGATGTGGATACGGATCTGGACGCCAAGACAGAGGCAGCCCTGCGAGCGGCGGAACGCTGCCCCTTTGTGCTGCTGCATATCAACGGGGCGGATGAAGCGGCCCATCGCCACGATTCGGCGGAAAAGGAGACTTTCCTGCGCCGGGTCGATGATAGAGTGCTCTCCCGGCTGTTGGCGTCTGAGCATGAGATTGTGGTGGCCTCCGACCACGGAGCTGATCCAGAAAGCGGAGCCCATCTGGGTGGCCCACAGCCTTTTTTTACCAGCCGTTAAATGGTAATAGTCAAGATATGAAGACTGCATAACGGCGGCAAGGCTTAAAATCAAAACCTCTGGCTTATGACTACAACGGCAAGCGCATCAAGCCCCAGCAGAAAACCGTCCACCCACCGGAGGAACTGACGCCCAAGCAGGTCGAAAAGTGGCTCAACGAACAGGCTGTCCTCTTTGAACGTGACTGCCGCCACACGCCGCAGCCCGTCCAGCAGCTCACGCTGGCAAAATACATCGACCTGTGGCTGACGGACATCGCGCCCGGCAAGCTGGCGAAGTCCACCATCCGCCGCGACCGGCAGGACATCGAGCGTATTCTCCCAGCGCTGGGTCACTACAAGCTCACCGAGCTGCGGCCGGAGCACTTCCGGAATTTCTACGCAGAACTGCGAAAAGTCATCCGTCCCGATACAAAAAAGCCACTCTCCGAGTACACCATTGAGGGCGTGCACGCTACGCTGTGCAGCATCCTCTCTGATGCCGTGGAGGGTGGCTTTCTTTCGCATAATCCGGCGTGGCGCACCTACCGCTACGCCGGGCGCAAGTGTGAAAAGAAGATCGCGGACGAGGAAACGGCACAGAAGATCATCGCCGCGCTGGAGGGCGAGAGCATTAAGTACGAAACCTACTTCAAGCTCATCATCGCCACGGGAATGCGGCGGGGTGAGTGCTGCGGACTGAAGTGGTGCGACATTGATTGGGAGCAGCGTTCCATCCACATCTGCCGCAACGCGGTCAAGGTGACAGACGAGGAGATCTTCGTTAAGGAACCCAAGACCCGCGCAGGTGATCGCTATGTGTACTTCTCAGCCGAGATGGGAAGTCTCCTGCGGGAGTACCGGCAGGAATGTGCATGCATTATCGAAACCTATGACCAGCGGGAGCTGACCGCCGATGACTTCCTGTTCCGCCGTCAGGGAGCGCAGCTCCCTATGACGCCCACCACCTTCACCTACCGCTTCAAGCTGATCCTCAAGAAGAACGGCCTACCGCAGGAGCTGAACGTCCACTCCCTCCGGCACACCGCCGCCAGTCTGATGATCGCAGGCGGCACGGATGTGGCAACGGTGGCGGGCATCCTCGGCCACAGCCAGCCCTCCACCACGCTGGATATCTACAACCACGCCTTCGACAAGAACAAAAAAGCCGCCAGCGCGGGATTGCAAGGGATGTTGGAGATATGACATAGCGTAATAGCTCAGTTGGATCGCAAAATGTGCAGTAGTGGTCAAATCAGGTTTCAATTCCCCTAACTTTCTGCATATAAAAACCGTCTCAAGCATATTGCTTGAGACGGTTTTTGGTACGCCCGACTGGATTCGAACCAGCGGCCTTTAGAGTCGGAGTTATCAGGCCGTCAAGCCGCGAACCGTTGTGGCACAATGGTTTGGTGGGAATTGCACAAATTTCCACCATTTTTAAGAAAAACCTCGGAAGCCTTGTGGGGCAGGGCTTTCGAGATTTTTCGCGGTAGTAGTCAAATAGTAGTCTGGATAAAATGCGGGTTCAGCAGCCCAGTTCAGCTGAATATCTTTACCCTCTATCCCTGAATCAGATCAGCGGCATCGCATCCAAGTACTTTGGCAAGGTCAAGCACAATACCGGCCTGCGCTTTTGCAAGTTCGTACTGCTTCTGCTCGTAGAGCTGGATCATTCGCAAGGAGACTCCGGATGCTTCACTGAGCTGCTGCTGTGTCAGCCCTCTCGCCTTCCGTATAAGCTGTAGCTTAGACTTACGGCTATCCTTGTTCCTTTGAATGATCTCATCTGCACTCTCCACGAATTTGCTTACATCCGCTTCGTGCAGGATATATAGAGACATCACTACCGATAGTGTCAATCCGTATTCTACCATATCGCTGAAGCGTCGGTTTGTTTCCCACTGGTAATAGGCAAGGATCCATCCGGCCCAGTACTCTCTCCCCTTTGAGGATAGATAAGGCTGATGACGACGCTCACTCTGCATATTCACGGCAGCAAGCACAGCGTCTGCCAGTTCAACCCCCGACATTCCTGCAACATACTTTGGATTTCCATTCTCGAATTTTGAGGCAATTCCGGAGGAAATGAACCAGCCAAAGAAGTCATCCGGTGCATAGCCGAGTGTACACACGGCATACTCGACCATATCTCCGAGATTGGCCATCGCATCATCCAAGTATAATTCGTTGTAGGCGTTCATCTTCATTCCCCCATTCTTCCCGAATGATGTCCAGCACATATTTTTCAGACAAAACCGTTTCACGATCCTTCTCTTTTGCAAAATCCTCGCGCGCTTTACTGTCTCGTGCCAGCTTCTTCGGATAATACATATCACACGGTGCAGGAATGGCTTCCTCAAATGTAAATCGAGCAAACGCTTTTCCCGACATCGCAACGATCTGTTCGCCCAGCTTCCCAAGTAACATCGCTTTTTCAAGCTGTTGGAGAGAAATCGTATTATTCAGAAACGCACTTGCGAATGAGAAATAAGAATCGTCCGCCCGATATCCTTTGATGACATCATACTGCTTATACTCTACCGCAAAATGCTCGTCAATATACTGCTTGGCTTGCCTTGCGACTGCCCCGCCAATACGGAACTTCCGATTATTCAGCAGCACATAAAGCCAATTGAGAATATGATAATTACCTCCTGTAAGCGAGAGGATAGACAGGCCGTTTAAATCAAAGGCATATCGATTTGCAAAGCCATCCGCTTCAGCGGAACAAGCCCACTCCTTTGCAAGCTCCACACTCTCAGTACAGTAGAACCCCAGTCCGTAATCGTTGTTTGGGTTTCCTTTTCCAATAACAGGCTGTTGGATAATTTGACTGGAACCATGATAAACGCAGATTATTTTATTCATAGCTGTGCCTCTTTCACGAGCCTATCGCTCCACTGATAGTTTTAACCCGAATTGATTATATCGCTATGGCGATAGTTTGTCAACAAGAAAACTTGTGGTGTTTCTCTGTCTGCAACGATATCTGTTGTTTCGACGTAACCGCCACAGCAAATGACGCATAGACACACATGAGACAATTAGTAAGGTCTCTCATACCAAGTATATTTTTCGTTTCCTGACCGATACTTTAACTATAAAAACGAAAGATAAGGATGGTCAGCATATGAATAATATGGATTTAGGATACGAAATGTTTTGCTATCAATGTGAGCAAACAGCGAACGGAAAGGGCTGCACAAAGCTTGGGGTTTGCGGAAAGACACCGGAAATCGCCAATCTGCAGGATTTGCTGATCTTTCAAATCAAAGGGATCAGCTGTTACGGAAAAGTTCTGCAAGATGAGGGACAGCATATCGATAAAAATATCATACGGTTTATCGAAAATGTTCTTTTCACAACGCTGACGAATGTTAATTTTGATTCGAAAGTACACGTGGAATTATTGAACGAATTACAACGGATAAAAGAAAATTTGAGAACAATCACAGGAGAGCTTCACAATCAGACATCATACGCCACTTATGATCTTCCCGAAACAAAAACACAAATGCTAAAGGATGCTCAATTCGCGGGAATTATGTATGATAAATCCCTTGACCCGGATATTCGCTCATTGAGGCAAACCATTTTATACGGACTGAAAGGTATCAGCGCCTATGGGCATCAGGCAAGAGAACTGGACTATTACAGTGATGAGGTAGATGAATTTTATATTCAGGCATTGGAAGCTCTCACAGACGATAACCTTACAGTGGAAGAACTGATCCGAATGACCATGCGCACCGGAGAAGCGGCAATTGAGGTTATGAAAAAATTGGATGAAGCCAATACTGCAGTTTACGGAAATCCGGCACCCCATAGGGTCAATATCCATATGAGGAAAGGACCCTTTATCGTTGTTTCGGGACATGATTTGAAGGATTTGGAAATGCTGCTGGAACAAACAAAGGGAACGGGGGTCAATGTGTATACACACGGTGAAATGCTGCCGTGCCACGGATATGAGGGATTAAAAAAGTATCCCCACCTTGTCGGAAATTTCGGTGGTGCGTGGCAAGATCAACAAAAACAATTTGATGATCTTCCGGGATGTATTCTAATGACGACGAATTGCCTTATGCGGCCGAGAGAGAGCTATAAAGGCCGAATCTACAGCACGAATGTAGTGGGCTGGGAAGGGGTAAAACACATTGGGAAAAGAGAAAACGGTGAAAAGGATTTCAGTGAAATCATTCAGCAGGCAATAGAATTGGGCGGCTATCCGGAGGATCAGGAGCCCCACGAGATACTTGTCGGATTCGGGCATCATTCGGTATTAAGCGATTCTGACAAAATCGTAGCGGCAGTAAAAGCAGGAAAAATCAGACATTTCTTTCTTATTGGCGGCTGTGACGGAGCAAGACCCGGTCGAAACTATTATACAGAGTTTGCTAAGATGGTCCCGAAAGACTGCGTGATATTAACGCTCGCATGTGGAAAATACAGATTTAACAAACTGGATTTCGGTGAAGTAGCGGGTCTGCCGAGACTTTTGGATGTCGGGCAATGCAATGATGTATATTCTGCCATACGGATCGCAACAGGTTTAGCAGATGCTTTTGGTACCGATGTAAACGGATTGCCTTTGTCGTTGATCGTATCATGGTACGAACAAAAGGCTGTTGCTGATTTGCTGGCATTATTGAGTCTGGGAATTAAAGGCATATATTTAGGCCCTACCCTGCCGGCATTTTTGAGCCCGAATGTGCTTCAGTATTTAGTGGACACATTCGACTTGCGGCTTATTACCAATGCTGAGGATGACATTAAGACCTGCCTGAAACAGAATATTTGAGAAATCAGGAACCGTCAATGCACTTTGATAGTAACCGTAGAACCTGACAGCGCACAGTATAAGAGAGCTGGCACGAGCCAGCTCTCTTTAATCTTTTGACATCCTGCATTTATCCAGTGCGTGGACGGCGTGAGGTGTTCCTCCCATGTTGTGTCCATCTCGCTCAACTTGGGTGCGCTTTGCAACCCCCACAAAAGATATCGTACGGATCCAGACCGTTTTCCCTTGTTGTTTCAATCAGACTATAGGGAAATTGTTTCAAACGATCTGATTTACGCATAACAAGCTATCGGAAAGACTGCTGTCAAGCGACGGCGGCTTTTCTTTTTCGGGAAGTATTCAAGAAGTCATAAAGTTCCGTGAGTAATGGAAGAAGGCAGCGTTTACGAAAATGCCACAATTTAACGCAGAAAGCCTCAAATACCATTTGCTTTTTCATTCTCAATATGATATTATTAGTACGGATACTAACACTTTTATAGAGAGGTGATTTGTTTGCGAAGAAGCAGCAGCGAAACAAGGAAGAAAATCCTGACCGCCTGTGTCCGGCTTTTTTTGGAGCAGGGGTATAAAAACACCTCTGTCAGTCAGATTGTTGACGAAGCGGGCGTTGCAAGAGGAAGCTATTTGAATCTGTTTCCCACCAAGGATAAAATTTTGCTGGACTTGACCGAGACGATGTTCGGCGGTCAGTTCGGTGTGGCAAGGAGCATTGCGGGCAGCAAGCTGCCGTCGGTGTATGCCTATGCGGTGGATACGGCGATCCAGCTCACCCTCACCGAGCTGAACGAGAATCTGCGAGAGATTTATATCGAAGCCTATACCGCTCCGGACACGGCGGAATATATCTATGTGCAAACCACGGCGGAATTAAAAGAGATTTTCGGCGGGAATTTCCCCGATTACAGCGACAGCGATTTTTATGAAATGGACATCGGCACGGCGGGGCTGATGCGCAGTTATATGGCACGCAAATGTGACATCCATTTCCCACTGGAACGCAAGCTCAGCCGCTTTTTGACGGCGGCACTTCGGGTGTATAAGGTGCCGGAGGAGGAGCAGGAAAAGGTGCTTGCCTTTATTCAGACACTGGATATCAAGGCGATTGCCACAGAGGTTATGTATAAGCTCTTTGCTATGCTGGAAATGAAATACGATTTTAAGCTGTCGATGGACGGCGAAACGGAGGAAACAAGATGAGAAAACGAATTTTAAGTCTTATGCTCTGCTGCGTGATGCTGCTGGGGCTTATGCCCACAACGGCATTTGCGGCGGACACCGGCAAGGGCATCCAGCTCGGCGCAAGCGGGATTTCGGGCTATGACAGCACAACTGGCTATGCAAGCGATTTTGTAGACATCGATCTCACCGTTGGGTATCACGAACAGTTTTCCCTCACACCGGGCGGCAAATATTATTTTGACCTTTCGGCGATGGGCATTCCCGGAACGGCAAACGGCAGTCTGCCGGACACGACGCTCCACTATGTTCCCTTTACTTATGCCGGAACGATAGAAGCCTACAAGCTCACGTCTGCGATGGCAACCACCGAGGAGTATGCACAGCGGGAAAAATATCCCCACAGCCTGTTTATAGCGGACTATGCCGTAACGAATGATGTAAGCTGGGATGCCCTGAATACCGCAGATCTGATTTTCAGCAAAAATTATGCCAGCGGCGGCGTGGGCTATACGCTGCGTGCGCCGTCTGTGGGAAGTCGTTATACAGGCTCAGGTGATTCAATACGCGGCACGCCCCTAAGCAACGAATGGGATAAGATACTGGACAAGGACAGCGGATATATCAAAAACTGGAGCGAGATGTCTTCGTGGGGGCAAGACACCAAACCCGATAATTCGTTCCCAATCTGTGCGTTTCGCGGGTACCGTTCGGCCCGCTTCTGGAACCTCAGCAATGCTGCGTACTCCAGCCCGAGCCTCGGTTTCCGCCCCGTCCTTGAAGTCCTGAACTCTGACACACTGGGTTCTGACGGGATGAAGGTCGTTACCCTTGACCTGAACGGCGGCAAGCTGGGCGGCAGCTCCGATGCTATTCAGATCATCGTGAAAAACGGCAGCACATTTACCGCGCCTGCGTCCGACGGTCTGAACCGCCCGGACGAAAATACGGGCAGTTACTTTATGTGGCTTGGCAGCGATGGCAAGCTCTACGCGCCCGGTGCCAACGTTCCGGCGGAAGTTACCAAGCTCACGGCGCAGTTTGCTTTATCAGAACAGTTTTCCCTCAAGCCCGGCGGCACCTATTACTTTGACCTATCGGCAATGGGTATTCCCGGCACGGTGAACACCGGGAACGAAGACGGCGCAGTTTCTTTGCCGGATACGTCGCTGCACTATGTTCCCTTTACCTATGCGGGAACAATAGAAGCCTACAAACTCACGTCTGCGACGGCAACCACCGAGGAGTATGCACAGCAGAACAAATATCCCCACAGCCTGTTTGTGGCGGACTATGCCGTAACGCATACGATTAGCTGGGGTGGCCTGAATGACGAAGGTCTGATTTTCGGCAAAAATTATGCCAGCGGCGGCGTGGACTATACCCTGCGCGCACCGTCTGTGGGAAGTATCTCTACAGGTTCGGGCGATTCCCAACGCGGCGTGCCCCAAAGCAACGAATGGGACACGATGCTGAACAAGAACAGCGGATATATCCAAAACTGGAATAAAATGTATTCGTGGGGACAGGATACTTCTTCTGCCGCCGAGTCGTTCCGGGCGTACCGTGGGTACAACTCGGCCCGCTTCTGGTATTACACCTCGTCCTCGTTTCGGAACGTCTACCTCGGTTTCCGCCCCGTCCTTGAAGTCCTGAACCCTGGCACACTGGGTTCTGACGGACTGAAGGTCGTTACCCTTGACCTTGGCGGCGGCAAGCTGGGTAATAGCTCCGAGGATATTCAAATCATCGTGAAAACCGGCAGCGAGTTTACCGCGCCTGCGTCCGACGGCCTGACCCGCCCGGACGGAGATACAGGCAGCTACTTCATGTGGCTCGGAAGCAACGGTAAGCTCTACGCGCCCGGCGGCAGTGTTCCTGCTGATGTGACGGAACTGACGGTACAGTGGACAGCCCCGACCTATGCCGTAACCCTGCACACAAACGGCGGCACGATCAACAGCGGCAATGTCACCGGATACACCTACGGCGTGGGCGCAACACTCCCGACAGCCGACGATATGACCTATACGGGATATACGTTCAAGGGATGGTATGACAACGAAGGCTTGACTGGCTCTCCTGTTACGGCAATCGGCGACACCGAAACGGGCAATAAGGAATATTGGGCGAAGTGGGAAGCAAATGCCTACACCGTCACGCTGAACACGAACGGCGGAACGATCAACAACGGCAATGTCACCGAATATACCTACGGCGTGGGCGCAACACTCCCGACAGATGTGACGCGCACCGGGTACACCTTCAAGGGCTGGTATGACAACGAAAATCTGACCGGCTCTCCTGTTACGGCGATCAGCAACACCGAAACGGGCAATAAGGAATACTGGGCGAAGTGGGAGATCAATCAATATACCATCACAGTCAAACCCGAAAACGGCAAAGCGGATATTACCATAACGCAGGATTACGGCACACCAATTACCGCTCCGACCCTGACAAGAGAGGGCTATCAGTTCAACGGCTGGGATAAAGCATTCCCGACAACCATGCCTGCGGAGAATCTGACAATCACGGCTCAGTGGCGTGATATTGCAGTGCCTACAGGCGAAATCAAGATTGCCGAAAACGGCTGGAAGTCTTTCTTCAACACCATCACCTTCGGTTTGTTCTTTAAGGATACGCAGATGGTAACCGTTACCGCTGCGGACAACAGCGGCGAAGCGGTTAAGATCGAATACCTGCTGAGCGATAAGGCGCTTACCGAATCGGAACTTGCGGGAATGACCTTTACGGCATATTCCGCACCGTTCAGTATCAATCCCGATAACGAGTATGTTATTTATGCAAAACTGACCGATACCAGCGGAAACGTTGCCTACATTAACACAAACGGCATCGTGCTGGACGCAACAGTCCCCGTTATCTCCGGCATTGAGAACGGCAAAACCTAGCTACACAACATAGCACATATCGGCTGTAATAGCTACTGAAACATTTGCTGCCCCTGCGTCTGCTCCGGAAAGGGCGGGTCCAATCGCCGCAGCCGGCCAAACTCCGTCTCTATCACATGGTCATTTTCCATACAGTCAGTACCATACTTTTCAAAGTCCATGTAGCCTTCCAGTTCGCAGACGGCCTCATCGTCCAGCCCCAGCGTTTCCTGTAAGCGCCGTTGTCCGTAACCGTAGGTATCTACAATGCGCTGGTAGTTATTCAGATTTCGCAGGAGTTCACAGGCACGGTGCAGGGTTTCCGGCTTCTCAGCCTCCAGCACAGCAGCATAGGTCAGGAGCGCACCGTCCTGCTGCCAGATACCTTCCAACGCTTCCGCAAAGTCGTTGTAATCCTCCACAGCGGGGCAATCCGTGTCGCAGATAAGTTCTCCAATGTAAGGCACCTTGAAGCGTATATCACAGAGCATGGCATCCGCGAAAACATCGATATCAAGATAAGCCTTCACCGCGTCGAGGTATTCCTCATCAGCGGGGAGGATGAGGGTGTAGTCCGGCTTTCCATTGACGCGCAGCGTTATGCGGAGCATTTCATCCCGATTTTCATTGCGCCAAGGCTCTGCCGGCGAAAGATAGCTGCGGTCGATCCCCATATCCGGTGTCAGCAAACTGCGGGCGTTAGGGACAAAGGCGCTGTACCGGGCGTAGTTGTGCCCCTGTGGGTCAACAAGGAAACCGTCCTTTCCCTCCGCGTCGAGGATGAGCAGGCAGTACCTGGCGTCATCATCGTGTCGGATGGCATTTTTGTTCTCTGCGATGAAATCATAGTCAGCCAGCAGTGCGCGGCTGAACTGTTGAAACCGCTGGCTTGGCAGCTCAATGACCTTACCGCTTTCGATGAGCTGCCGTGCGGTTTTCTTGCCGTCCAGCGCGTTCAGCTCATCCACGCTTGCGCTGCCGCCGTGCAGGTTCATGTAGTGGTCGCGGCCGATGGCGGCGAGGTCGGAAAAGTCGGTGATGACCGTAGCCTGCTGGCAGCAGAAGGTCAGGTTGATGAGATCCTTTAACTCGAACAGCTCCAGCTTGTGGGCCATCGCCTGAAACTGTGCGGCTTCGCCGGTG
>UMBE01015476.1_pt1 | contig 12758 bp, 10 predicted proteins | sample 1963881 | NCBI WGS metagenome assembly UMBE01 (sample SAMEA4835933, study PRJEB28245) | human gut metagenome | biome: gut microbiome; material: fecal sample | place: Denmark | collected 2008 | reverse complement strand
GAAACTCATTGGGATACAATTTGTTTTGCGCACTTACCCCTGCAGTTGCACACATTAACAGCAAAGCAAATAATTTTTTCATATTACTAAATAGAATTTTATAAATTGTCGTGTTACTCATTAAGCCACAAAGCTACAATAAATTTGGAAAGAGCGAAAGAAGTGACAAAAAAAATATACCCTACACACCTTTTTTATGCTTTCCCCGGTTTACATGGTTCTCCCTCATTTCACACACTTTCACACAAGCCAAAGCCGAAAAAACAGATATGAAGTTTTGAAAGAATAAAATAAAGAAAGGGTGTATAAGAAAAAGAAAAGTCCCTGAATCACTGAAATTCAAGGACTATTTAATCGCAGCTGTGGAGCTGGAGGGAATCGAACCCTCGTCCAAACGAGGAAATCATAAGCTTTCTACATGCTTATCTTTGCCTAAGTTTTCGTGTAACGGCAGAACCAAAGACATCAACCGTTACCTTATCCTCTAAAGTTTCATTCGCACTCCGAGGCAAGTACGAACTATCCCCGATGTAACTGCACCACTTTACCGGAATGCTTCGGAGCAACAGCTTCCGAGTGATGTCTCGTCCCAACACCTTGTATCGGGATTAAGCTAATCTACTATGATTCGATTAAGCAGCAAGAGCAAATTGTCTTTCGCCAGATAAAATTTTGAAGACTGAGATTTAAGTGCAAATCAACGACGCACTGCATGCTTACTTACCATTTCTGCCCGCTGTCAAATCCAGTCAACCCCGGATATTTATAACTTGCAGAAGTTATGTGGCGGCAAAGATAAGAATTATTTTCCGTATTCTAATTTTTACCCGACAAATTTATAGCTTCCGTATCTTCGACATCCGAAGAAAACCGCCAAAAACATGCCGAAGTAATTCCGGCAACCAGTGTATTGCGCCGAATGATGACCGCGCATGAATAGCGGAAGTAGCACTGAAAGAATGAGGAAGCCTGCTTTAGGAGCCTGCCATTAGTTAATCTTTCGTAAATGAGTTTCCGGGAACAAAGAACTTCGCTAACTTTGTTCTTCAAACTCATTGTTATAAACTGACGGAGAAGTATGAAGAAAAAAATGATATGTCTTGCCGGACTTTTAATAGCTGCAAGCACCTATGCCCAAACAGATGTCACCACCGGTATAATGCGCGGCAAGGACTATGGAGTGACTTACCTCCTACCCCAAACCGAAATCGAAATTGTGGTGGAAGCCACCAAACATACGTATATGCCCGGAGAATTCTGCAAATATGCCGACCGCTACCTGCGTATGAACGATGTTTCGGCCGATCCGAATATCTACTGGACCATCGACAAGCTGCAAACACGCGTAATCGGCTTGCCCGACAAAGATAATGTATACTTTGTCAAACTGAAAGACAAGACCGTAGCTCCGCTAATAGAACTTACCGAAGACGGCATTGTACGTTCCATCAACATGCCGCTTAGCAGCCGTTCGATACCGGCAACCAAAATCACCGCCGCTGCGCAAGAAGCCATAGACCCGCGCAAATTTCTGACTGAAGAAATACTCATGGCAAGCTCCAGAGCAAAAATGGCGGAACTGGTAGCCAAAGAAATCTACAACATCCGCGAAAGCAAAAACGCATTGCTTCGTGGCGAAGCAGACAATATGCCGCAGGACGGAGCGCAACTCAAAATCATGCTCGACAATCTGAATATGCAGGAACGTGCCATGACAGAGATGTTCTCCGGTACTCTGAAAGAAGAACCCAAAACCTTTACAATCCGCCTGACGCCCAAAGAGATGAACAACGAAATAGCGTTCCGCTTCTCCAAGCGGCTGGGGGTAGTGGCCAATGATGACTTGGCAGGCGAACCGTATTATATCACCATAACCGATATGAAAACTCCTGCCATCCCGGAAGACGACGGAAAGAAGAAGGTGGACGGAATTGCCTACAACGTTCCGGGACGTGCCCATATCACGCTGACCGGCAACAACAAGAAAGTATTCGACGGTGAGCTGCCTATCACGCAATTCGGCACGATAGAATACCTTGCCCCCGTATTATTCAATAAGAATTCTACGATAAAAGTATTGTTCGATACAGCCACCGGCGGGCTGATAAAAGTAGACAGGGAAAACAATTAAAAAGAAAGCTGGATAAATCCGTCCTTTTGTAACTGCATAATATATTTCGTGACGCGGAAAGGATAGTTGTCATCATCCCGGAAGTGTCCGGCAAGCAAAGAGATTATTTCCTGCACAGTCCGCTGTCCGTCTATCAAACGCCACACAGCAGTGCCATGCTCCTCCAGCTTCACATGTATATCGGCCGACATGCCTTTCGGCAACAGGAAACGACGCATCCACTCATATTTAAACCGGGGGAAGGAAAGCACTGCGCACTCTCCCTCCCACTCGGTTGTAATGTGCCCGCATTGAACGGGAACGACATCCAGCAGATTTACTTTTTCTTTCGTATCTGACATATTGCCGTTATCAAGCCTTAATATTGGGCTCTTCCAAACCAAGCCCTTTCTTCTTGTCAACAATCTTAAGGATAAATCCCAGCACCAAAGCGGCAATGCCAAGGCAAGCCAGCATCACAAGCGGTGCGGTGTAATCGTACGAAACGGCAGCCTCTTCCGGAGTGATCACTCCGTTTTTCAAATCAGCCACAAGCTGCGTATTAGTCTTGTCGAGCACCTTTCCGATGAGAAGCGGAAAGAGCCAAAGACCTATATTCTGAACCCAGAAGATGAGCGCATAGGCACTACCTATGATTTTGGCGTCGACCAGCTTCGGAACACTGGGCCACAAAGAAGCAGGAACCAATGAGAAACTTGCTCCAAGCACCAATATGGTAAGATAGGCCACGATGATACCTCCGATCGCATTATCCCTGAACTCCGGAAGCACAAAGGCGAAAGTGAGGTGACACAGTACAAGCAGCATGGAACCGACCATCAGCATCGAAGCCGCCTTGCCTTTATGGTCGACATAGTTGCCAAGTATCGGAGTGATGCCCACAGCAAGCAAAGGGAATACGGCAAATACAGTTTCCGCACTTTGGCGCATATAACCCATATAGCAGAAAACAGCCAGCAGGACACCGGCAACAGTGAGCAAACCATATTTCATGCCCGCTTTCTTCATAAAGTTACTTGCAAAAGAAGCACCTGCCACAACAAGCATAATGCAATACTGGAGAACCGTCACCGTATTGGTAGCCCAAAAAGAATCGGAAGGTACTTCATTGAACACCAGATTGCATTGCAGCATGTTCACAGCATACTTCTGAAACGGGAATATGGCGGAGTAATAGAGTACGCAAAGGAGCGCCACCAGCCAGAAACCACTGCTCGAAAGGATGGTACCGAGGTCGCTGATCTTGAACGGATCGTCCTTCTCCTCAGCCTCACCGGTCTGCGCATCGAGCTTTCTATCCATGAAGAAGTAAACAATAAACATGATAAGTGCGATAAGCAGCAGAACTACGCCGAACGCCACCGAACGGGAAACGTCGATAACGCCCCCTAATTTAGCAAATACCGGAGAGAAAATCATGCAAGTAGCAACTCCCAGACGGGCAAGAGCCATTTCCGATCCCATGGCAAGAGCCATTTCACGACCTTTGAACCACTTGACAATACCGCGAGACACCGTAATACCTGCCATTTCGACTCCACAACCAAAAATCATGAAACCTATTGCCGCAAACTTAGCCGATGCCGGCATGCCTCTATAAAACGGAGAGATACCCAATTCGTCGAAACCGGGAATATAGTTCAGGTTGTTAGTGAACCAGGTTTGAAGCCCGCTTTCCTGAAAAGCATCCGTCACCGCATACCAGTTAATGGTGGCGCCGACAAGCATCACAGCTCCGGAAAGGATTGCAGTGAAGCGCACTCCCATTTTGTCGAGGATAATACCCGCGAAAATGAGGAAGAACACAAATACATTCAGAAACGTCTCCGAACCCTGCATTGTACCGAATGCAGTTGAGTCCCAGCCACGTGTAGACTGCATCAGGTCTTTAATAGGTGAAAGAATGTCCATAAAGATATATGAACAGAACATGGCGAATGCTAAAAGCAGTAACACCAACCAGCGCATACCTGCCGAGTCGCGTAGCGTCTGGTGAATTTTGTCAGTAGTTGTCATTACAATATATTATAATATGGTTTATAGTTTCAAACGGATAATACCCGGTTACAAAAGTAACCAAATATCAGGGGGTGCTTAAACTTTCTCCTTAAAATTTAAAACAGGCACCAAAATAAAGACAGGCAGAATTGCACAATATTTATTGTACAATTCCGCCTGTCAGGAAATTACAGTATTTCTCGAATATCAGTTTGCTGCAGAATCGCCAACTGCCGGAGCAGGAGTTTCAGCTTGCGGAGCAGCCGTACCTACGGGCATATTGTACGGATTTGTTTTTTCTTCCTGTTGTGCCTGTTCCAGAATTACATCACCGCCCTTATGAGAAGCAGAAGGAATGACGTAAGCAGAAGCAACACTCATCACCACCAAAAACACAGCGAGGCTCCATGTTGCCTTTTCCAAAAAGTCTGTAGTCTTGCGTACACCCATGATTTGATTGGATGATGAGAAACCCGAAGCCAGACCACCGCCTTTGGAATTCTGAATCAACACAATGAAGCACATCAGTAAGGATGCAATCACCATTAAGATAACTAATAATAAGTACATTTTGTTATTTTGATTTAGCGTTAATAATCAATTTCTCTAAAAATCTTATTTGGTCTGCAAAGTAAGCATTTTTTTTTGGATAATTCAAACTTAATTTTTTAATAATTTCAAGTGCTTTATCATATCTGCGTTGTTTTACGTAGATTTTAGCCAAAGTTTCTGTGAAACAGCTATCGTCCATACCGTCTTGCACAGCCTGTTCCTCATAGACACCGTCTCCATCGGGAAGAGGCGTTTCATGCTTCGGCAGAGACATTGAAGCCTCCTCTTCTTCCTCGAAAGATGTTTCCTCCTCTTCAAAAGAGCTGTCTTCTTCTTCCGGAGCTCCGGAGTCTTCCGCAAGATACACCGGTCTCTCAAACACAGACAACTCTGTCGATTCGCTCTTACGGATGAACCCGTCTATCAGCTCATGCCCGCGCAGTTTAGGCGCTTCCTGCCCGTCGTCCGGTGCGGAATCCGACTGCCCGTCATCTTGCAACAAGTAAGTGGTGTAGTCCATTGTATAGTCCAACTCCGTAACCTGAGAATGTTCTTCAGGAATGGTTGCCAAGAAAGCATCTATTAAAGAAAGCGTACGGTCCACACTAGGCTCTTCTTCCAGCACTTTGGAAGAAAGCAAAGACGGTTTTCGGGATTTCAGCGTGTAGCGGTCGCCTTCTATCAGGTAGAACAAAACACGCCTGTCCGCCACATACAGCACAGCCTTACGCAATTCCGCACCAAACGTGATGTCATGCAGCAGGTAGAGGTTCTTCAGATATAACAACCGGAGTGACTGGAAATAAGGATACCGGGCCACTAACGTACGAAGCTCGTACAGAGTGTCCTTATTCAACATTTCAGGATGTTGTATCCATTGTTGCAAATAGGCAGAAGTCATTCCTCGGTTACCAGTTAGCTACGGTTGAGTTAAATATTTGTTCTGTGATATCTTTTATCATCTTGCTTATCAAGTCATCCTGCACATCTGTCAGCAACAAGGACGAGTCGTAAGTCTGGAAAGCGGAGAACTGTTGTTCAAAGTCTTCCTCATGGTTGGTGTTGTTCACATAGCGCACATTAACGGTCATGGTCAGCTTCACTTTAGAAGAAAAGCCGTCGGCGGCAACAGCTTCGTTATACTGGTTATAGCCTGTTATCTCACCGTCTATTTCCAAATCGCCGTTGGCGTTCACCAGTTGCAGACGGGTCTGCTGGATAAACATATCCTTGAGTTTCTGGTTGAACTCCGTAGTCATGGGAGCATACACATATTCCGCACGATTAGGAAATTCGGCAATCGTGATAGTCTTTACTTTGCTATAATCAATAGAGCTGATCGGGGCAAGTCCCATGGAGATGCGGCAGGAATACACTACGCACACCAAGCCCGCTAACGCTGCCGCCAGTGTTATTTTCTTAATCCAATCCATATTCTTTTATCTTTCTGTATAGCGTGCGTTCTGATATGTTCAGATCCTTAGCCGCACTTTTGCGTTTTCCATGATGCCTTTCAAGCGCCTTGCGTATCATCTCCTTCTCCACTTCGTCCAGCGAGAGGGATTCCTCCACGTACTCCTCCGTATCTTGAATATCATCATCCATTTCAGGAGCAGACTTTACGGAAGGATGTATTATGGTGGGCACTCCGGCGGCAGGCACAGAGGTCACTACGGCAGGTGCAGGCGTATAATAGGCGGCAGGCGTTACAGCCTGGTTCCCCACCGATGCGCGTTCAGTCATGATCTCGTGTACCAGTTTCTTCAACTCGGTAACGTCCTGACGCATGTCAAAAAGCACCTGATACAGTATTTCGCGTTCACTCTCAAAACTCTTCCCCTCGTTCTTTGCGCCTAACAGGGCGGGCAGACGCTGCGAATTGCTCTGTTCGGGCAAATAATTCTTCAAAATAGAAGCATTGATCTCTCGATTCGTTTCAATGATAGAAATCTGCTCCGTTATATTCTTCAGTTGGCGTACGTTACCGGGCCATGCATATGCCAGTAATACCTGTTTGGCATCCTCGGTCAACTGAATGGCAGGCATACGGTATTTCTCGGCAAAGTCCGATGCGAACTTGCGGAACAGCAACACCACATCCTCTCCACGTTCACGCAGGGCCGGGACCTGAATAGGCACAGTATTAAGACGGTAATACAAGTCTTCGCGGAAACGTCCGTCGGCAATCGCCTGTGTAAAATTCACATTAGTGGCAGCCACAATACGCACGTTCGTCTTCTCCACCTTAGAGGAACCCACCTTGATGAACTCGCCCGTTTCGAGCACACGAAGCAGACGCGCTTGTGTAGACATAGGGAGCTCCCCTACCTCATCAAGGAAAATCGTTCCGCCGTCCGCTTCTCCAAAGTACCCTTTCCGTTCACCGATAGCACCGGTAAAAGCGCCTTTCTCGTGACCGAAAAGTTCCGAATCGATCGTTCCTTCAGGAATAGCGCCACAGTTTACGGCGATGTATTGCCCATGCTTCCTCCGGCTGTACTGGTGTATAATCTGCGGGAAGCTCTCCTTACCCACACCACTCTCTCCGGTAATCAGCACCGACAGATCGGTAGGAGCTACTTGAATGGCAATATCAATGGCACGCATCAGTGCCTCGTTATTACCAATGATGCCAAAACGTAATTTTACTTGTTGTATTTCCGCTTTCGTCATACTACAAATCTTCTTCTACACTATCGAGTTTCAGTTTATCACTGTCGTCACGTCTCTCGTAATACTGTTTCCGCAGAGGATTGGCATGTGCCTCCTTTTCACGCAGGCGGTTACGGAACACGTCGATTGCCACGTAGACAGCCTGGCGGAACGAGTCTTCAGAGGCAAGTCCTTTTCCGGCAATATCGTAGGCCGTACCATGCGCAGGAGAAGTACGTACTACGGGAAGTCCTGCAGTATAGTTCACACCTTCGTCCATAGCCAATGCCTTGAATGGAGCGAGTCCCTGGTCGTGATACATTGCCAATACACCGTCAAAATGGGTAAAGTTACCGGAACCCATAAAGCCGTCGGCAGGATAAGGGCCGTAACACAACATACCTTTTTCAGCCAGTTCTTTAATGGCAGGAATAATTATCTCCTGTTCCTCCGTCCCCAACAGACCGTCGTCACCGGCATGCGGATTCAGAGAAAGTACGGCAATGCGCGGCGCTCCTATGCCAAAGTCCTGCTTCAACGAGCGGTTGAAGATCGCCAGCTTCTCCTGTATCAGTTCCTTGGTAAGCGTCGATGCAATCTCCCTTACAGGAATATGCCCGGTCACCAATGCCACCCGGAAATCGTCTTTCATCAGAATCATCAAAGCCTTCCCGCCATTGCCCAGCTTCTCTTCAATATACTCCGTATGGCCGGGGAAAGAAAACTCTTCCGACTGTATGGTATGTTTGTTGATAGGAGCAGTGACAATAACGTCAATCAGTCCTGCCTTGTATTCCTCAATCGCTTTCTCCAAAGCGCCAAGTGCGGCCTTGCCAGCCTCAGGGTCGGGTTTGGAGAACTCAACCTTCACTTCATCATCCGTACAGTTCACAACACTCAAACGATTCGGCGCAGCCTCGGACGCAGAATTTACAATACTGAAATTCGTCGGCAAGTCCAGTGATTTGCGATGATAGGCAGCCACCTTGGGCGAACCGTAAATAATCGGAGTGCATAACTCCAGCATTGTGGGATCCGAGAAGGTCTTTAAAATCACTTCATATCCCACTCCGTTTATATCTCCTTGAGTTATGCCGATTCTTATTTTGTTATCTTCCATTCTTATTTTTCTGTTTTAATAGAATCTTTTTTTGTTATAGCCAAAGGCATTTCGTTTCCTTCCTGTTTGCTTCCCGGCAATTTGAGCGTATATAATGACGCTTCCATCTGGCGCACCAGGTTACGTTTCATCTTATCGGGCGAATATACAAATATTTCAGATACGATAATGCGCTGATTAGCCTTATCCAAACGGACATGAGACACATACGGACCACCCATATAGTCACCCTTCACACGCCACAGGCCGCGGGCTTCCAAAGCATATTCACCCTGCACGCTGATAGGACGCACATCCGTCATCAGCGAGTCCGTTTCCATGTACATGCCCTCGCTCGCACCGGGAATGTTGATTTTCATCACAGAGTCCCGCTTATGCACGAAGTACTCCTTCGTAAATGTATCCTTGTCTGTATAAGGATAAGAATAGATGACAAAGTTCTGATCACCGGTAGCCGCATTCGTTCCTGCCCAAAAGAAGTTTTCCCCCTGCTTGCTTGCGGTCAGTTCACCGGGTATCCACACGTCACAGTCGAACATGCTCTTCACTTTTGTAGAAGCATAGTCACTGTGTTTATTCTCCAGCACTGAAATTTGGCGGTTCATCTCGGCACGAGTAAAGAAATCTATAATCACCTGTTTGTTTTCTTCCACAAACTTTTCAAAAGATTCCTCGTCCGGCGCCTGAATAGTCAGAATAGACTGCGGAGCAGCATATACATTCTTTGCATATTTGAATTTGGGCTGCGTGTACAGATCCTTGTTCACCTCGACAATGATAATATTACGGATCAGCTTCAAGGTGGCATCATAGTTGGAGGGAGAAGTGTACATAATGCGGAATGAACGTTCCGACTGCGGCAATCCCGGTACATCGGAATCAAGCACATCATAAAGTGCGCGACCGGCAGGACGTTCCCACAGTCCCTGATCAACCACTACCAGAATTTCATACGCCCGGCCACTTGATGTCGGAGTAAACACACCCTTCTTGCCATTACCGCACGCTGAGAACAGCGCGAGTACCAGGGCCATACTTAAATAAAACAGGTGTCTCTTCATATATCCATGTATTTTAGTTTTTACAAAACTACGAAAAAGCCATATAAGCTTGACGTCAAAGTTAATAATTTATATTAATTCTTCTTTATTCCCCTCTTGTTTGGCCGTTGAAAGCATACCGCATGCAGCAAATATATCTTCACCGCGAGAAGCACGAATGGTAGTAAATAATCCATGTGATGTCAGATAATCGCGAAGCGCTGTCATGGTCTCCATATCGGCTCCTTCCAGATCCACTCCCGGAATAGCATGGAAACGGATCAGATTAATGCGGCAATCCAAGCCGCGCAACAACTTCAACAACTCTTTGGCATACAGCAATGAATCGTTCACTCCTTTAAAAACAATATACTCGAAAGATAGTCTGCGTTGTTTGCTAAAATCATAGTTTCTTAACAGTTCTACAATCTCGGTAATGGAAAAAGCCTTTTCCGCAGGCATCAGTTCACGCCGTTGCTGGGGAACCGGGGAGTGCAGGCTGATTGCCAAATGGCAGTCCGACTCTTCAACGAAGCGTTGCAAGCCTTTACGAAGCCCTACGGAAGAAAGTGTGACCCGTTTCGGACTCCAACCGTAACCGTAGGATGCGGTCATCACCTCCAATGCTTTCAGCACCTCATCAAGGTTGTCCAAAGGCTCTCCCATGCCCATCATAACCACATTGGTCAGCTTGTCGCGTTCGGGCAGAGAGTTTATCTGATTGATAATCTGACCGGCAGTCAAGTTGCCGGTAAATCCTTGCTTACCTGTCATGCAAAACTTGCAATTCATCTTGCAGCCAACTTGAGAAGATACACACAGCGTAGCCCTGTCCTCTTCCGGAATGTAGACAGCTTCCACATAATGCCCTTCTCCTACGCGATAGAGGTACTTCACCGTACCGTCCACCGACCGCATGGCATCCACCGGCGCTTCACCTCCCACTTCATATATATCTTTCAGCAGTTCCCGGTGTTTCAACGACAGATTCGTCATTTCATCTATGGAAGCTACTTTCTTGCCGTATAGCCACGAAGCAATCTGTTTAGCAGCAAATCCGGGCATCCCCAGATTCTTCACTACTGCCTGAAGTTCGGTTAATGTAAGACCTAAAAGAGGTTGTTTCATTCTAAATTATATATTTACGATAAAAGCGATAATCCATCCGCCGGATAAATTACCATTTGCAAAGGTATGAATAAAGTTGCACAAATGAAAAAAAGCCGTTCGACATTTATCGAACGGCTTTCCAAGTATTGTAAGTTTATACTGTTTTCTTAGAAATACAGATAACGGTTGTCTTTTACCTCTGCTTTCAGATACAGGTCATTGATGAACTGCCCTGCCATGCGTGCGTGCATATTCTCCAGGGTGGTCTCCTCTGTTTTCTGATCGTAAGTCTCGCTCAACTTTTCCTTGGCATAGGGCTGGAGAACAAATACACCGCCGTTACCCTTAATAGGTGCGCTCAATTTGTTCAACTCGGCAGTTGAAGCATAAGCGCCTACCAACGGCTCACTGCTGCGCAATACCGGAACATAAGCCGGAGCTGCAAAAGTGACGTGTTTTACAGAGTCGCTGACAGCATTTGCCATATTCTTATACTGATCGAAAGAAGTTGCACCGGCAGCCTTCATATCCGCCATGATCTTCTCGGCTTTCTTGTCGCGGAGGATTTCGCTTCTCAGCTGTTCTTTAACCATAGACAACGGGCGATAGCCTTCCGGAGCAATGCCTGTAACAGCCACTACCATCATGTGGTCGCTTTCGCCACATTCATACAATCCGGACACTTCACCGGCTTTTGCCGTAAACGCCCATCTCAAGGCCTCTTTTGTACCTTTTACACCACCGATAGCATGTTCCGAGCTATACAAGTCTGTTCTATCCAACAGTCTGTAACCGGCATCTTCCGCATTGGCAGCCAGTTTCTCTAATGTATTATTAGCAGCAATGAATTGGCTGAAATCATTGTATGCCTTGCTATAAGTTTCCTTGCTGAATTCAACCGGACGCTTGATAACAGCCACTTTGTATTTATCCTTTACAGCCTTCTTGCTCATTACCTGCAGAATAACGTTTGCCTGTCCCAAAGCGAGGTTAGCCAGTTCGTTCTGTCCTAAAGAAGTAACGGCTGCAATATACTTCAAGTTATCACCGTCAATCTGGGCTCCTTCGTAATTAGCGGAAGAAATCCAGGTAGGCTCACCTGTCTGGCCATACTTCTTAGCTATTTCTGCAAAGTCAGCACCACCCTTGATAGCGTTATAAACGCTGTCAGCCAAAGTCTTGGTCTTGGCATCATCTCCAGCTGTAATCTGAATCTGACGGAACTGGATGGAGTCTGCCATAGCGGCAGTAGCCAGTTTCTTGAAAGAGTTGATCGTATTGTCCGACGCATTGTAGTAAGGGCCATAAACCTCGCCGACTTTCACTGAATCCAGACGGGCAACAACATCAGCCGGCAATGCTTTGTCGGTATAATACAGATCGGTATACTGCTGGGTAGAACCGGTTGAACGGATGAAGTTTGCATAATCGGAAGAAGTCTCTCCTAACTGTGCCGTATATTCTTCCACTTCTTTCTGGATATCGGCTTTATCTTCCGGACTTGCGGTAACCTGTACGTCGATATACTTAATGTTACGGGTTTCCACATATTGTCTGAACTGTTCTTTCTTCTTGTCGTATGCTTCTTTCAAATCGGATTCCTTGATGACGATTGTAGAGTCCACGATAGAAGAGTAAGGAACAGCGGCCAACAACAAGTCGGACTGATCTACACGTGCATTGAAAGCATCTTCAGCCTCAACAGGGTTGGAGAACAATGACTTCGTGATCAAAGCCTGGTATTTTTCTTGCAGACGTGCCTGGATAAGCGACTTTTCAACGAAAGCCCAGAAGTTATACATAGACTCGTAGTATTCTGCATATTGAGCCGGCATCTGAGCCTTATTCATCTTAGAATAGTCCACCAGGAACTTCTTCAGCATATCCTTGTCGAAAGCACCGGTTTGCGGGTTACGGAACGGTGTTTGTTGCAGCATCGGATGTGCACCGGCATCGATAATAGCCTGAAGTTCTGCCTTAGAGACAGTCAAGCCCAACTTTTCAGCTTCGTTCTCAATCAATTTATTGTTTACGTATGCTCTCCATACTTCGTCTTTGATCTGGTTTGTTTGCTCATCACTCAGAGCGTTCATGCCGCTGGAGAATTTCACTACTTCCGTATATTCCTCTACCAATGCCTGAAAATCCTGAGCGG
>UMBE01022835.1_pt1 | contig 12779 bp, 9 predicted proteins | sample 1963881 | NCBI WGS metagenome assembly UMBE01 (sample SAMEA4835933, study PRJEB28245) | human gut metagenome | biome: gut microbiome; material: fecal sample | place: Denmark | collected 2008 | reverse complement strand
CTTCGTCAGATAAGCGGGCGTTACGGCTGCTCAAAGCCAGTCCATCCTCCTCACGCACAATAGGGCAACCCACAATCTCCAATGGATAATTCATCCGGCGCACCATTTCGCGGATAATGGCCAACTGCTGGAAATCCTTCTCGCCGAAATAAGCGCGATCCGGCTTCACCGCATCAAATAGTTTGCTCACAATCTGACACACACCATTAAAGTGCCCCGGCCGGAAAGCCCCCTCCATCACAGTATCCAAAGGAGCGTAGCTGAACCGGCGTGTATCCGGTTCCGGATACATTTCTTCCACCGTAGGGGCAAAAACAAAAGCAGCCCCACACTCTTCCAGCAAACGACAATCAGCCTCCAGCGTACGAGGATATTTGGCCAAATCATTCTGATCATTAAACTGAGTCGGATTCACAAAAACACTTACCACTGCGGCATCATTCTCTGCCACACAACGTTTTACCAATGAAGCATGACCGGCATGCAAGGCTCCCATTGTAGGCACTAAACCCACTTTTTTACTTTGGGCTCTCATAGCCGAAAGTCCGGCCTGCAAGTCCTTGATAGTATGTACTATTTCCATTTTATTGGTTATATAATAACTTAAGTTGTTTGCAAAAACGGTGCAAAATAAGCTATTATTTACCATATAAAGAAGAAATATCGTAAATTAATGCAAAAGTTGTCCCGGCTTCAGAGGTGTATCCGCGCCTATTTTTCATTGATATACAACCGGTTAACAATTCATAAGGAATTATAGGCGAGCCCTGTTTGCGTTATTGCCCGATTTTTTTTATATCTTTGCAGAATAATTGAGAACATCGTTATTATGACAAAAGCGAACAAGGTTTTATTTATAACACAAGAAATTACCCCTTACGTTTCAGAATCCGAAATGTCCCTTGTTGGCAGAAACCTGCCGCAAGCAATCCAAGAAAAAGGCAGAGAAATCAGAACGTTTATGCCCAAGTGGGGGAACATCAATGAGCGCAGAAATCAACTGCACGAAGTGATACGTCTCTCCGGTATGAACCTTATCATCGACGATACCGACCATCCGCTTATCATTAAGGTAGCATCCATACAATCCGCCCGCATGCAGGTTTATTTCATCGACAACGATGATTACTTCCAAAACCGCCTGCAAGTGATTGACGAGAACGGTGTTGAATACGAGGATAATGATGCACGTGCCATTTTCTATGCTCGTGGAGTATTGGAAACAGTAAAGAAATTGCGTTGGTGTCCGGACGTTATCCACTGTCATGGCTGGATGACAGCACTGGCTCCGCTATATATTAAAAAGGCGTATAAAGACGAACCTTCATTCAGAGACGCCAAAGTGGTCTTTTCACTGTATGACAATGACTTCAAACAGCCATTTCATTCCGACTTCACCAGCAAACTCCTGCTGAAAGGCATCAACAAGAAGGATATTGCCGACTTAAAAGAACCGATAGACTATATTGCTCTTTGCAAATTGGCAATAGACTACTCTGATGGTATTATCCAGCAAAGCGAACATGTAAATGAGGAGCTCATGGAGTATGCCCGCCAAGCCGGTAAACCTATCTTAGGCTATCAATCTCCTGAAAACTTCGCAGATGCCTGCAACGACTTCTACGATCAGGTTTGGGGAGCTGAACAAGAATAAGTTGATTTCAAGACGAAGAATTATGAAAGTAAAATATTTAGGAGTATTACTTTTAGCACTCCTGTCTTTGTACGGATGCGACGATAACACCGGGACGTTGGGTATGGATATGCTGCCCGATTCAGACGGCATTTCGGCTAAAACAGAAACATTTGACGTTAGCACAAAATCCATGCTTGCAGATAAAGTTTACTCCAAGACAAGTACAGGATATATCGGTAAGTTCACAGACCCTGATCCCAAAGGATTTGGAAACTACGAAGCCAGCTTCTTAGCCGAATTGAATTGTACGGAGAATTTCACATTCCCTGCCGTATATGAAGAAAGCGCAGACGGAAAGAGCGGCAAAGGAACAATGGTGAAAGACGAAGTGGAGAAAATCCAGTTAGTAGTCTACTATTCCAGCTGGTTCGGAGACTCCTTAAATGCATGCAGAATGAGTGCATACGAATTGAACGACGAATGGCTGAAAGTGCGTAAAGATCCTGATAAATACCGATATACCAATATCGATACAAAGCTATATCACGAATCAAAGGCTTTAGGAAAAAAAGCATATACAGCTTATGATACCTCTGTGCCCGACTCCGTAAGAAAAGCAACCGATTCAAACGGTAACTCAACTTATTACCCCAACATCACTTTCCCATTGGATAAAGAGCTGGGAAATAATATTTTGAAACTGAACCGGCAATATCAAGAAAAGAAGAATGACTTTTTTGACAACTCTGATAAGTTTATCGAAAATGTATTCAAAGGTGTTTACCTGCAAACAGACTACGGTGACGGAACCATTCTCTATGTAGACCGCGTAGACCTGCAAATGCAATTCCGATTCCACTATGTGGACAGTTTAGGAGTTAAGCTGACCAAAAAAGTCACAGACAAAAATGGTGAAGCCGGCACAGACTCCACATACCTTGCTACGGCAGTTGCTTTTGCCTCTACCAAAGAAGTGATTCAAGCCAATAAATTTGAGAACTCAGAAAAGCTGGCAGAGAAAGTAAACAATGACAATGAAAAAGGCTGGAGCTATCTCAAATCACCGGCCGGTATCTTCACAGAAGCAACTCTGCCTTATGATGAAATAGCCAAGAAGTTAGCTAATGATACGTTGAATGCGGTCAAGCTGACTTTTACGAACTACAAGCAGGACAATCAGGAATATAAATTCAGCATGAGTGCGCCACAAACAGTTCTGCTGGTACGCCAAAAAGACATGGAATCTTTCTTTGTCAACAATGAACTTGCAGACAATGTTACTTCTTTTGTGGCAACCCATAACAGCGTAGAAACCAACCAATACACCTTCAAAAACATAGCCCGCTTGGTTTCCACTTGTATCAATGAGAAAAAGGCTGCCAAACAAAAAGCGAAAGAAGCGGCAGGAGCAGCATGGGACGAAGCAGCATGGGAAGATGAATGGAACGAAGGCGAAGGAAAAAACTGGAACAAAGTAGTGCTGATCCCCGTAGTTGTGACATACGATACAAGCAGTAACAACCCTTCCATGATTGGCATACAACACGACTTGAAACCGACATATGCCAAGCTCAAAGGCGGTGATCCGGCATTTGGCGGCAGCACTTTGAAGATAGAAGTCACCCATACTTCTTTCAATAAATAGAATCCCTATCAATCAGATACATAAAAGAACTCCCGTTCCAATACTTGGAACGGGAGTTCTTTTATGTATATAGCAGAAGAATGAGCCTATTCAGCCTTTTTCTTCGGTTCTGCTTTCTTGGCAACCGACTTTTTAGCAGCAGTTTTCTTGACATCAGCCTTTGCGGCAGCTTTAGGAGCTGTTTTGGCAGCAGCCTTTGCTTCCTTCTTCTTCTCTACTGTCTTCTCCTTCTCCAGCTTATGCTGTGTTTTTTCCAACTCTTTGTGTAACTCTTCTATTTCGTCGCCTTGATTTTTGATAGTAGTCAGCAAAGCGTTCAGTTCCTCATTATCGATATCTATCGGATAGAGAGAGTCAACACGTTTGATGAAATCGCCCAGAATATTCATGTAATTGGTAAATGCGTCATAAGGAGATTCATAGATGCCGCGATTCAACCCCACACCGCTATTCTTGGTTGTCATAAAACGGAAGTTATTGCTTGCCTGCAAATAGTCCCAGTCTTGCTTGATACGGCGGTCATCGCAGATATGTACACGTTCGGCTACGCTATACAGCTTATTGAAAGCCTCACGTTGCATCACGTTACCCAGCCAGCAACTTGTATCTCTCTCCTCATCCACCCACGACATAGGATATGGAACATCCAACTGCGAAACAGACTTCAACTTAGTGACAATCTCCGTAGGAGTTGAGAAAGTGATACCCTTTTCCTTTGCGCATGCAGGCAACGCTTTCAGGAATTCCAGAATATTGGAAGACAAAGGCTGTGACATACCCAATGAACAAAGTTCCATAAATATGTTGATAACCTGTTCTTCTTGCGGGAATGCATCAATCCAGCTAATGTACTTATCGGCAAACAACGGATATTCACTCCATTCGGAATTAGAGAAACGCAGACTGATGTCATCCGACAACTTGAAATCACGCAACAACAGTTTCAGATTCGGGTTCATATTGCAGTGATAAACATAGTGCGGACTCTTCCAGCCAAGCACATGTTTAGCCCCCTCGGTCAGCATACCCTTGAAGCCCATACTTGCCACTACCGCACCGATCTCGTCATTATAGATCAGACTGGAATTACGGAACACCTTCGGAGCCTTACCGAACATCTGTTTCATCTTGGCACTCTGGCGCATTACCTCTTCCTTAAAGCAATCCTCATTAGCCAAAGAAGAAAGTCCATGAGAGTATGGCTCGGCCAAGAACTCGCAGCATCCCGTATCATTGAGCTGGTGCAACAGGTCGATTACGGCAGGCGCATGGATTTCCAACTGCTCCAATGCCACACCGGAAATGGACAAAGCCACCTTGAACGCACCGTCCGAGTTCTTCACCATTTCAATGAGCGTATTCAAGGCGGGAATATACGAGCGTTCAGCAACTTCATTTATACTTGTCTCATTAGCATAATCATCATAGTAATAATGATTTGTACCGATATCAAAGAAACGATAACGTTTCAGATGTATAATTTGATGTATCTCAAAATAAAGACAGATAGTTCTCATTAGTATTTATTGTTTTATTATTTACCATAGTTTCTTAACACATCCTCATAAAGAGCACGAATTCTCAAACCTACCTTTTCCCAGGTTATTCCGTCCACTTCCTTCTTACCCTCCTCCTGAAGATAGCGGAAAAGAGACGGATTAATACAGATGGAGTAGATAGCATCGGCCATAGCATGAATGTCCCAATAATCGGTTTTTATCACCTTATCGAGAATCTCACCACATCCTGACTGCTTGGAGATGATGGAAGGCGTTCCGCACTGCATGGCTTCCAACGGCGCGATACCGAAAGGCTCGGAAACGGAAGGCATAACGAATACGTCACTATTCTTATAAACCTCATACACCTGCTTGCCCTTCATGAAACCGGGGAAATGGAAACGGTCGGCAATGCCCCGTTCGGCAGCCAGGTTTATCATGGCATTCAGCATATCGCCCGAACCTGCCATTACGAAACGTATATTACGGGTACGTTGCAACACCAATGCTGCGGCTTCCACAAAGTATTCCGGGCCTTTCTGCATAGTGATACGTCCGAGGAAGGTAACCACCTTCTCTTTGGAATGATCCGGGCGCGGAATATCCTGCAACTCCTGCGAAAGCGGATACACCGCATTATGCATGGCAAACACCTTTCGCGGATCCTGATGATACTCATTTATCACTGTGCGGCGAGTAAGCTCCGATACACACATGATGCAGTCTGCATAATCCATTCCGTTCTTCTCCATAGAATAAACGGTAGGATTCACCTTGCCGCGCGAACGGTCAAAGTCCGTTGCATGCACATGGATGCAGAGCGGCTTGCCACTTACCATTTTCGCATGTACTCCGGCAGGGTATGTCAGCCAGTCGTGAGCATGAATAATGTCGAATTCCTGCTGACGTGCCACAACTCCGGCTATGATTGAAAAGTTATTGATTTCTTCGTGCAGATTTCCCGGATAACCGCCGGCAAAGTCCATACACCCCAAGTCATTGACATGCATATAAGAGAAATCCGAATAAATATGATCGCGCAACGCATAATACTGTTCCGGACTCATCGTTGACAAACGTGACTTCAAATAATCATAATTAACATCACGCCACACGATAGGCACTTGGTTCATGCCTATTATATTCAAGAAATTCTCTTCCTCACCTGTGGGCTTTGGCATACAGAAAGTCGTTTCCACATCCCCCTGCAAGCTCAGTCCTTTGGTGATTCCGTATGATGCAACTGCAAGACCGCCATATATTTTGGGAGGAAATTCCCAACCAAACATTAAAACTTTCATCTTCGTTCCTCCTCCTATAAATTATATTTAGACAACAATTTCAAGATACGCAGAATTTCCGCCACATTCATGGCAAATGACACCGCTCCCCTGCCTTTGAACGGCGGATTTCCGTCGAACAACTCGGGCAGCGATCCTATGCAATGGCTCGTCATCTCATCTTCAAAACCAATCAGATAGCGTTCCACAAACGAAATGCCGCTCATCTTATAAATGCGCAGATACGCCTCCATGTAGAATCCCATGAGCCATGGCCATGCTGTGCCCTGATGATATGCATAATCCCTTTGGACCTGAGGGCCTACATAATTAGGATTGTATCCCCCGCTCTTAGGGCTTAAAGTACGCAAGCCTTTCGGAGTCAGCAACTCTTTTGTCACAATGTCGAGAACCTGTTTTTTCTGTGCGCGATCCAGTGGAGAGTAGTCAAAAGCCACAGCAAATATCATGTTGGGGCGGACACTCCAATCCATCATATAGCCATCCACGTAGTCAAACAGATAACCGTATTCATTGCGGAAAACCTCTACAAAGGATTTTCCCGCCATTTCGGCCAGATCATCCAATTCGTCCGCAAATATATCGTTTCCGCCCTCACGAACTAAATCTGCAACAAAGCGCAAGGCATTATACCACAAAGCGTTCACCTCTACGATATAACCGGTACGAGGAATTACAGGATGCCCATTGGCGGTAGAGTTCATCCATGTAACGGCTTTCTCCTTACCGTTTGCATAAAGCAAACCGTTTTCGTGCAAGAACAGGTTGTCATGCTTACGGCCGCGAATATAATTCATAATGTCCTCCAACAGTTTGCCATACTTCTGCCGGCACAGCTCACGCGATGTTTCCTTAGCATACTGCTGCAAAGCCCACACCGCCCATAAGAGCACATCCGGATGCTCCATTTCATAGATTTTATAGCCCACCGGCCTATCTTCCATAAAATCGCGGACAGCCTTCTCTGCAGTTTTCATAACATCTTCAAATTCCGATTGTTCGTCCACCGCCAAAGTCAGGCCGGGCAAAGAAATAAACAAGTCGCGTGCACGACACTTGAACCAGGGGTAGCCTGCAAGTATATAATGCTCCTCTCCTTGTTTGTTATGGAATTGGTGGGCCGAATTTTTCAGACAGTGGTAGAAGCTATCCCGCGGAGTACGGTCTTCCGCTTCCGCCTCAAAGGTCTGCTTCAGTTTGCGCGGCGAAATCTCCGAGATACCTGCTGAGAACACAATGCTTTCACCTTTCTTTATGTCCACCTCAAAATAGCCGGGCACATACAGGTCTTCATTAAAATCATATCCGCGTTCCTGTTCCTTCGGATATTCAATGCCGCGATACCAGTCCGGCTGATAATGAAATTCATTCTTTTTGTTCAGTTGCATATAAAGTTCCGGGTATCCGGGATACATACAGGTCTTGATGCCGTTTTCCACCGGTTGATAGTCGCGGTTGGCCTGTGCATTTTCGTGCGTATATTCACGCACGCTGCGAAATGCCAGAAAAGGGCGGAACCGGAGTGTTGTTGCCGAATGGGCATCCACCAAGGTATAACGAATTAGAATCCGGTTCTCGTGATGTACAAAAATTTTCTCTTTACGGAGGATTACCCCTCCTACGCGGTAAGTTGTTGCCGGGATATGCTCACAGTCAAATTCTCGGATATACTTATGCCCGTTTGGGCTGAAGTTGTTTCCTTGATATTTGTGCAAACCCAGATTAAACTCTGCGCCATGTTGAATTACCGTTTCATCCAAAGAAGACAGCAGCACATGGTTTTCATCATCCAGGTTGGGAACGGGAATCACCAACAACCCATGATATTTTCGTGTGTTACAATCTACAATTGTCGTACAATGATAGGCCCCCGATTTGTTAGTCCGAAGTATCTCCCTTGGCAAAGATTCTTGCAGATTAACCATCAAGGTCTTGTCAAATCGTAAATAACTCATAGTTGTGCATTATTTAAAGGTTAATTATTTCAGGTATGCGCGCTACACAACTTGTAGCGATGCTCAAAAGTACAAATTTCAGCCTATACGCAAAATAAAAAGTCAGTTTTTTTTCGTTTTTCAAGTAAATAATTCATAGCATTGTACGAAAATCATCAATTCGTGTACAATATATGAAATATGATGCCCGACAAATAGTTCTGACTGCGATTATACCGCTATTTCTAACTATTCATCCCACAATATGAAAGAAAGTCCCAAAAGAGGATAATTGAGGAAGAGGAAAAAACAGTGAAGGGAAAGATGCACACCCCTCCTCCCCGGACAGTAATAAAAAAGACCGTCTTAATTATGAAAACTCTCCAACAGCAATGATATATTTGCCATAAACAAGCGTACGGAAATCGCCAGCAGGATAATGCCGAAGAACTTGCGGATAATATAAATTCCGCCCTTACCGAGAAAACGCTCCACGCGTCCCGTCATGCTGACAACAAAATACACCCATATCATATTCAGCACCAGCGCAATGATGATGTTGACACTGGCATACTCGGCACGCAAAGAGAGCAACGTGGTGAATGCTCCGGCTCCCGCCAATAACGGAAACACCAGCGGCACCAATGTAGCCTCCTTTATAGGCCCCTGATTCTTAAATATCTCAATATCGAGAATCATCTCCAACGACATCAGGAAGATGACAAACGCACCTGCTACGGCAAACGACTCGATGTCTACATGAAACAGTTTCAGCATCATATCACCTGCATAGAAAAAGCCTATCAACAGTGCAAACGATATCAACGTAGCTTTTAATGCATTTACGTCTTTTCCTTTCTCTTTCAGGTTGATGATAATAGGAATAGAGCCTATAATATCTATTACGGCAAACAACACAATAAAAGCGCTGGTCATTTGTTGCCAATTAAATGCTGAAAACATACGTTCCTCCTTTTTCTTTTCTGCAAAGATAATCTATTTTTATACATTCTGCAAAATTTCTTAAAACTGAATGAATAGCACGTTTAAGAAATAATAAAAAAAACAAAAAGAGAGGGTAAGTGTTTACGGCAGAGAGCGATTATACCTACTTTTGTTCTTGAACCATAATACAGAAACTATATGGAAACAATGTTCGATACACTATTACAATTACCCCTTTTTCAAGGACTTGCCCAAGAGGACTTCACCTGTATCTTGGAAAAGGTAAAATTGCATTTCACGAAACATAAACCGGGAGAGCTTCTTTTGCAAAAAGGTTCTTCCTGCCACGAACTGGTGTTCATTCTAAAAGGAGAAGTAGCATCTTCCACATTATCCGCTGATGCTTCTTACAGCTTTACGGAATATTTTCCGGCTCCCTACCTGATCGAACCTTATTCCATGTTCGGCATGAACACATCCTATGCTTCTACACACCGCGCCAATACGGAGGTACATACGGTCAGCATCAGCAAAGCGTTCGTGATGAAAGAGCTATTCAGCTATGAGATATTCCGCCTGAACTATATGAACATGGTGAGCAACCGCGCCCAAATGCTGCATAACCGCTTATGGAAGGTGGCAGGCAACGATCTTGAAGCACGTATTTCCCATTTCATCCTCAGCCACGTAGAACGCCCGTCGGGAAAGAAAGTACTGAAAATCAAGATGGAAGATTTAGCCCAAATAGTCAACGAGACTCGCGCAGGGATATCAAAGGCTCTCAACAACATGCAGGACAGAGGATTGATAGAGCTGCACCGCGGAGAAATCGTAATACCCGATGCGGAAAATCTGATACTTGCATGAGAGTGATGCACTGCCTCACGTAAGAAACTAAAAGGGGATGAATTCAAAATGAAATTCATCCCCTTTTCTGGTATTACTTATTCCCATTCAATTGTGGAAGGCGGTTTTGAGGAGATATCGTAGGTTACGCGATTCACCCCTTTCACCTTGTTGATAATATCATTGGAAACCTTGCCCAAGAACTCATAAGGCAGATGCGCCCAGTCGGCAGTCATGGCATCGGTAGAAGTAACAGCACGCAAGGCAACAGCACGTTCATACGTACGTTCATCTCCCATTACACCGACAGACTGCACCGGAAGCAGGATAACTCCCGCCTGCCAAACCTGATGATAAAGCACCGTTTCATTTCCGTCGGCATCCTTCACCTTCCAGTCGCGCAAGCCCTGAATGAAGATGTCGTCCGCATCTTGCAAGATACGCACCTTTTCCGGAGTTATATCACCCAAGATACGCACAGCCAGCCCCGGTCCGGGGAAAGGATGGCGGGTAATCAGATGATCCGGCATGCCCAGCTCGCGTCCTACGCGGCGAACTTCGTCCTTAAACAACAGACGCAACGGCTCGCACAGCTTCAAATGCATTTTTTCGGGCAATCCTCCCACATTGTGATGGCTCTTGATAACCGTTCCGGTGATAGAAAGCGACTCAATGCAATCCGGATAGATAGTACCCTGTGCCAGCCACTTTACATCTTTTATCTTATGGGCTTCTTCATCAAACACATCAATAAATCCCTTTCCTATAATCTTGCGTTTTCGTTCCGGCTCGGTCACTCCTGCCAGCTCCGCAAAGAATTTGGCACTTGCGTCCACGCCTACTACGTTCAGTCCCAGACACTCATAATCGTGCAACACATTCTTGAACTCATTCTTACGCAGCATGCCATGATCCACGAAGATACAAGTCAGGTTCTTACCGATAGCACGATTCAGCAGTACGGCAGCAACGGAAGAATCCACTCCGCCACTCAGGCCAAGCACCACTTTGTCATCTCCAAGCTGTTCTTTCAGTTGGGCAACGGTAGTTTCAATGAATGATGCAGCGCTCCAATCCTGTTTGCAACCGCACACTTCCACAACAAAGTTTTTCAGCATCTGCGTGCCGTCCTCGCTATGGAACACTTCCGGGTGGAACTGAACACCCCACATCTTCTCGCCTTCCACCTGATAAGCGGCAATCTTCACTTTATCTGTCGAAGCTATCGTTTTGAAGTTGTCAGGAATTGCTGTGATGGTGTCACCATGACTCATCCATACTTGTGTGTTCTCCTTCACTCCCTTGAAAAGCACATTGCCTTTATCAAAAGAATTCAGATGTGCACGTCCGTATTCACGACTACCCGCAGGCTCAACCTTTCCACCATTGGTATAAGCGATGAACTGTGCACCGTAGCAAATTCCCAATACAGGATATTTACCGCGAATCTCGTTTAAATCTATTTTAAACGCACTCTCATCATATACGGAAAACGGGCTGCCCGAAAGAATAACTCCCTTTACACTCTCATCTCCCTGGGGAAATTTGTTGTAAGGCACAATTTCGCAATATACATTCAGCTCGCGAACACGACGACCGATAAGCTGCGTGGTCTGTGAACCGAAATCAAGAATAATAATCTTTTCTTGCATAGAAACAGAGGTGTTAATTATTTGGAGCACAAAGATACGAAGAAAAATGAGATTGAGCACAAAAATTAAACGACTTAAATATCGTATCTTTGCAAATAATTAAAAGGCAGATTGTTTTAATAACAAAAAGATAATAAACCTCTCAGGCGCGTTGCTAGACAGACTATAAAAACACCCGCACAGCTTATCCTTCAAAAAACCAAAGGAATTATTGGAATTATAAAGTAAAGAATTTATATTTGCTTTCATTACTAACCCAAACATCTAATATCATGAAAAGAAACATTCTATCAGCGGTCTTTACTCTTTGCTGCCTATTGCCGATAACAGCACAGTCCCTTTCCAAGACAGATTCGCTACAAATTGAAATCGCTCAATTAGAAAATGCACTGGCAAACATACAGACCGATTTGCAAGAAAAGACTTTGCAGTACAATTGGGAAATAACAGAAAAGTACATTGAGTATTGCAAAAAACTCTACAAAATTACAAACTTCAATCAAGAACCCCGGCTGGTACAACTTGCCACTACCATAAAGCCTGAAGAACTGGAACCTCAGAGATTGGCCTATGAAAAGACTAAAAAAGAAGTTGAAACACTACTGAAATCCTACCCGGAGTATATCACCCTCGATTCTTTATACAAAAGAGCCACCAATACGGAACAAAAAAAAGACCGCAAAGTAGCCTTAGACGGTTTCTATCAACGCATATACAATGAGGATAAAGCTTACCGCCCGCTACTCGAAAAAAGACGCAAAGCCCTCAAAGAGCATTATATTGCCTGCGCTTCCTACCTACTGAACGAATGTAAAAGAAACGGAGAAATAGTACCGGAAATCTATGATTATAAAACAGCACGAATTCTCAAAGAGGCTAATCCCAAGCTCCGCCAACTATCCATAGAGATCAGCACACTTGAGAGCCTTCAACGGGAAACAATTCGCAAATATCAAAAGCTAAAATACAATTTGGAGGACTAAAAAAAATAAGACAGAAAATTGACCCTTAGTCAGAAACGCTTTGCTAGGCCTTTTGACAACTGTCTAATGACTTTTGTCCCCCAACCTTGTTCTCTTTGTTTAATTAGAATATCATTGCCTATTTTCCAATATAAAGCGAGCAGTTCCGCATTTACACTAAATATAGCCTTCAGTTTGGAACTTTCTATCAATGAAATAACCTCTTTCCGCCATAGCATAATTATCGGGAAGTACATTTTGCTTATCAGCCATTTGCGGTACTATTATATTATTATATGTTTTCGGAATGGAATTTTATATGCAAAGTTACTACAAAAAAGTGAAATGCGGAAAGATAT